>ENA-OSJC01001283-OSJC01001283.1-marine-metagenome-genome-assembly--contig:-NODE-1283-length-21028-cov-5.586320_pt1 | contig 21028 bp, 37 predicted proteins | sample MGYA00237885_ERZ534234 | MGnify/ENA primary metagenome ERZ534234 (study PRJEB26413, sample SAMN06343907) | marine metagenome | isolation source: coastal waters | place: Atlantic Ocean: West Antarctic... | reverse complement strand
CTTGGTTTTTCTGTAGGTAGTTTGCTGCTTGCTGGACCAGGTGGTATGATACCTATATTACTTTCAGCTGGTGGATTTAAACTTATGTCAGAAATTCTACGAAATCCTGCTGTTTTAAAAGTAATGATGGCTTCAAGATCTAAAAATACAGTTAAAGAATTAATGGCGGGGAAATTTAAATCTGGAGATGCTTTAGGTCAAGGTGTTCAAGAGCTTCTTGCACTTCTTTCTCAAGCGGGTGTTCAAAATGTTAGAATGCTTGGAGAACAAGGTGCAGAAGAACTAAGACCTGCGGCAAATTTAAGCGCAGCTCAGTTACAAAACTCTGTACAGAACGCCATAAGTCAGCTTCCTCCTCCAATACAATCTGGAGCATCTAACTTAATGCCTTCAGTAACACCGCCAAGCCAAGCGTCAAGTGTGGGTAATGTAAGTCCAATTGTATTGCCAAATCCAAATGACCAAGTATTGGCTGAAAGAGCCTATGCTAGAGGAAACAGGTAATGAAACAGAACTTTGAAGAATGTATGGCGCGTCTCCTCGAACACGAAGGAGGCTACGTTTGGCACGCACAAGATCCAGGTGGTGAGACAAACTTTGGTGTAACCAGGGCAACTTACGAACAATACGTTGGTCGCCAGGTTATGGACGGAGAAATGGAAGGTTTAACCCACGACGATGTTTATCCAATCTACAAAGAAAACTATTGGGACGCTGTCCGGGGAGACGATCTTCCTTCTGGGGTTGACTGGAGTTGCTTCGATTGGGCTGTGAATTCTGGAAAATCCCGTGCATCTAAAGCATTGCAACGCATTGTAGGTGTTGAAGCAGATGGTGGCATCGGACCTATGACCTTGCAAGCCGTGGCAGAAGTAGAGCCAGAAGAAATTATTAAACAAATGCACTATGTTCGAGACAACTTTTACAGAAGCCTCGATACATTTGAAGTGTTTGGCAATGGCTGGGTAAGACGTAACGATGAAACAAAAGAACAAGCGTTAAATCTTCTTTAACCAACCTCTCCCCAATTGTTTCCTAACTCTTGATCCACTTTACTCGGAACTTTAAGCTCTAACCCTGTCTCCATAATCTCTGTGATCTTGGCGGCTTGTTCGTCGCTTTCAACACTGAAGCACAGTTCGTCATGCACGGTCATAAGAGGCACTAAACCTTCCGCATAGCAGTCTGCCATAGCTTTCTTAGTTTGGTCTGCTGCCGAGCCTTGTATCAGCTTATTAAGTGCCTTGTATGTAAACGCACGTCTAATCCTTTGAGGTCCATACTCTATTTGAGCCTCCTCAAGTCTCATAGCTTTATTATAGCCAAAGGACGTAGGTTCCCACATATTAAACCGACAACGCCTGCCCAGGATTGTTGTTATCTTTCCATTCTTTTGTGCAATGCGTGAAACTTTGTCCGCTAAACCTTTAACAAACGGAACCTTATCATGGTACAGTTCAAGTAACTCTTTGGCTTCCTCTAAATTAATTCCCATTGTAGCGGCTAACTTGGCCTTACCCATTCCATACATAATTCCCAGATTAACCGTCTTAGCTTCCTTACGTTTAATGCCTGCCATGTCCGCTACCATCTGATGGAAGTCAGCATCGCCCTTATGATACTCTTCAATTACGCTATCAATTTGTGCATGTCTGTCTGATCCAGATAAAGACGCACAGTAATGCACGAGTAATCGAGGCTCTTGGCTAGAGTAATCAAAGCTTCCCCATCTCTCACCGTCTTCTGGAATAAACAATCCACGGATCAAGGACTTAATCTCAGGGTCTCGCGCGGGTAGCTGTTGCAAATTAGGGTTAGAACTGGAGAACCTTCCTGTAACCGTGCCTCCGTCATCGGATCTTAGCTGATGAAACTCCGCATGAATACGTCCTTTGTGTGCATGTTTAAGAATACTATCAATAAAAGTGCTCTGCGCTTTATCTAACTCCCGGAGACGTAAGATATTTGCGGCAATCGAATGCGGACACCCTTGCAACCATGCCTTTGTAAACGATGGCTTGTTAGAATTCTCTGTCTTGTTGTACGGTATGTTGTGATAGTCAAAAGCTTTAGCCACACTAGTTGATACCCACGGCTCAACTTCAAAGCCCACGTCTTTCTTAATCTCTAAATTAATAACCTTCTTCATTGCCAAAAGATCTTTCTTCACACGTTCCGCACCATCAACATCCACTCGAACACCGCGTTCACGCATATCAAGCATTAACGGTATTAGGCTTGTCTCTAGTTCAAAGATAGACGTTAGCTCTTGTGCACCAAGCTCGACTTCAAACCTGTTCCATAGCTTCAAGGTCATTCGAGCATCTTGTTCTGCGTACACCCCTACGAACTTTGCAGGTAATTTCCACAGCTCGCTTTTAGGATCCACACCAAAACTCTTAGCTGCCGCCCTTAAACCCTTCTCGTTCTTTCTCATGTCGATGTAATCTCTGCCAAGATTATTTAGACTGTAACTAAATCTGTTTTCATCAATCAATGGAGCCGCAACCATCGTATCAATGATCTTGCCCTCGATCTTAACGCCTGCCCATCTTAACCAGCCAGCATCATAGGTTGCGTTGTGCATGATCTTAGGAATATTTGGCGTTGCTAATTGAACCTTTAACCATTCCATAACACGGCGTTGTGTAAGGTTGCCTCCCCCTTGGTGCTTAATCGGATAGTATCCGTCAAAGTCTCCCGCAGAAATTGCAATCCCTACAATAAAACCGTCGTTCCGCGCCCAACCTGGGCCTAGTGTTGTTAAGTTTGGATCACAGGTTTCTAAATCAATTGCCATGTAAGTGCATTTTGTTAGATCAGGAAACTCATCTGGAGCCGTCCAATCCGTTTCAATCAGATTAAACTCTTCTCGCTCCCAAAATGATAATGTACTATTTCCTCTAACCATTAAGAGTTCTCCTCATCATCGTATAAGATCGAGCCTCTGATCCAAACATCCAAGGCATCTCTAGGAAAAGAACCTGATCTATTGGAAATAACCTCGCCATTCTTAAACAAAAACAAAGAAGGAATACTACGAACGCCTAACTTGCTTGGTGTCCCCGGATTTTTATCAATATCCATCTTAACTATTTTAATTTTACCCTGGTACTTTTCTGCAAGCTCCTCAAGTGCAGGTGCTATCTGCAAACATGGCTTACACCACTCCGCCCAAAAATCTACTAACACTGGAACATCGCTCTTTAGAACGTCTTCCTCGAACTGCTCATCTGTACTGTTTATCATTCTTCGCCTCCTAATGCTGCATAACCGCAAATGTCTACCCAACTATCCTCGTGATCTGGTGTCTCGATTAATCTGGATACTTTTAATTGCACCAGGCATAAATACACTTGGTCAACTGTAACGTCTTGATCAAGAATCACGGACCACAACCTTGCCACACGCATGTGGTTTACGGTTGCATCACCATAGTCCTCGGCTCTGGGACCATTGATATAGCCCTCTGCTTTTTGTAGTATTTCTTCTCGTCTCATATATCGTACCTGTACTTTGAACTTGTTTCTATTATGTGCAGATTTTCTTTTGTTCTTGTTATACCTGTGTAGAAAATCCTGTGCTCGTCGTCGGGAAATCTGCTGTTAACGCATGGGTAAGCGGACTCTGTTAACAACATTATATTATCATCCTCCCCACCTTTCATTGCGTGTATCGTTGATAATTTTATTCTTGGCTTACTAAGATCCTCTCCTCGACTGACAAGAGATCTCATGTAGCTCTTGTCGTCCAAGGACATATTTACAATGCTACTACCTTGACATTTTTTTTCTGCAATCCATCCGTGGTTCTGGACTAACTCGTCATAGTTAAGCATTACATCTTCCTCGACGTACTCCAAGGTTTTAGCAAAGCCTCTTTTAATAACAGCATTAGGCCCCTGCTTTGGTGCAATCTTGTACAACGCACGAATAAGCGAAACAGATACCGATAACCCTTCGACCAAAGTATTCCACGTTTCTATGCCCCTCATCAAATCTGGGTTAAGACTGGGTACGCCAAACCGCTCAAATAAATACCCGTTCTCCCTTAGTTCATGTGCAATGGCACTAATTACTTTATTGGTTCGAGCCATGATCGTCCAAGAACCCTGATCAATGTCTACATCATACCAATGAGAATGATAATTAATCGTTCCCTCATGCTTTGTTGGCAACCAGTTCTTTTCATACCTAGTGTCTATTCGTCTAACTATTCTATTAGCAAGTGCGTGAACTGCGTTGGGCACTCGATAACTCTGCTCTAAAATCTCTACATCATCACAGATTTCCATGAACTGCTCCACTCGAACGCCCATCCATCTGTGTACTGCTTGATCATCGTCTCCTGCGTACCATATGCGTTCCGCTGAAGACCTTAACAGCTTAACTTGTTCCCATTGTAGCGGCGTAAGATCCTGTGCCTCATCAACGATTAAAACGTCTAAGGAAGGTGCAGACCCTTGATCAACAAACTGCTTAATCATGTCTGTGTAGTCGTATTTACCGTGCTCAGATTTATAAAGAGAGTACATCTCATCAACCTTCTTTAACATAGGCCAACTCAAGTTGTAGTTCCGAGAATCATTGTACTGTTCTTCTAGCGATATCATACGCAAGGTTGCTCGACCTATTTGCTCTAAGTACTTGTTCCCCTCTTGCACTGAAGCAGGAAGCAATCCATCTGCTAGTGCAGCCGCAGTGTTATTGTCAAAGATCAAGCCTAACTCCAGACCTAACTTTTTAAAATCGTACCTTGAGATAACTTCTTCGGTTTTCATGCCTAACCACTGAAACCCAGTAGAGTGTAGTGTTCTAAACCAAGGCACGTCTCTATCAGATAAACCTAGTTGCACGACTGTTCTGCTCTTAGCCTCCTCGATGGCTTTCTTGGAGAAAGAAACAAACCCTATCTTCTCTGGCGGAGTTCCATTGCTTAACTCTTCCTTTACAATGTTAATCAACCGATAAGTTTTACCGCAACCGGGAGGCCCAAGGATTAATTTTTCACTCATCCTTGGCTCTCGGTCTCTGGTCTATCCACTCTTGGATATCTGTCTCCAGCCATCTTACTGTGCTATTTTTCTTAGCTTCACCAAATACAACAGGCTTTGGAAAGTTCTTCTCCTCCACCCATTTGTATATCGTTGATCGAGAAACACCGAACTTATCGGCTATCTCTCCAATCTTAACGTAGTTCTGGTCTCGCCACTCATTAGAATGGGACTTCATTTTCTAACTCCTTTTGATTAGCAGGTATTTCTACCTCGTTAGCTTCAAACTTAGGAACCCACCAGACCCTAATGTTTGTCCACTTGCCGCCTTCTGTCTTCACCTTATACTGACCGTGGCAGCTTTCATTTCCATTGAGATCTTTTAATCTCTGTTGGATTTGTGGTCTATTGTACAAGGTAAAACCCCTCTGTCTTAAAAACTCCTGTAAGCCCTTCATCGTAAAATACGTGTAGTTATCCTCTGTCCAAGGTTTACCCATAGACAACTCTTCTGGAAACTTAGCTCGAATCCTACTCATGCAGAACACCTCAAGGAGTTCTTTGAACTGACCAACACTGGTCAACTCTTCAGCAACATCTAAAGTTGTGGCGGAGGTTAACAAAGCATTGACCATTGGTTGCCATTCAGATGCTTTAGCCAAAGGAGGCATAAAGTTTATCTGCTCCATGCAAGCCCTTTGAAATTGTAAAGGCATCTGCAATTGCTCTGTTGTAATCTCTAAACGCTTGCCGTCTACATCTAAGAAATACAATCGAGGCTCGGACAAAAGTATCGTTAGTCCACCAATCTGCGGTACAGCCTCTGCATCACCTATACCAAATGCCCGTGACTTACACATTGTCTTATTGCAGTGACTTGCCATTGGCTCGTCCTTGCATGTGTAAAGGTATTCTTTTTTGTCTATCTGCTTCTGCAATCCAACTATCTCACTAGCTGGCAAAGGCGGTAGGCAATGCTTCTGGTTTAACTCTTCATGTTTATTCTTCCACGTATCTGGAAACTTTCTCTTCAAGTATAGCCCACCATTAAACATCGTCTTGTTTCTTGCTCCTTCTGGTATGCCCATTGAGAAAAACATCTGTAAGCAAGGTGGCGCATCTGAGAACTGTTCCCGTTGCGTACCAAAGTCAATTTTCTCTAAACCTGATATTGTCATCCTTTTCTTGTCTACCTCGTCAAGAAACTCCTCCAAAGTCATGTCATCACCGTTATCCTTAAAAGCGTAACGGACTGTATTCTCCTGATCAAAGTACGGTAGGTTAATAAAATTACCCACGTCTCCTCGATCTGCAAGGATACGATCTTGTTTGGGAAAGATCTCACATCCCGCGTAACCTAAAGCCGCAGACATCTCGCCTAAGTAATCTCGAATCTCGGACGCGCTTGTTTCTGTCTTCATAAACAAAAACAGATGTGCACCACCACTCTTCGATCTACAAACAACCAATGGTAACTTTAACTTTCGACACTTCTTTAAGACTTCGAGGTGATCAATGGGATAGGTGTCTATGTCTAGCACACCAAAATTACACAGGTTCTTATCGTTTATTGGTATTGATCCAACGCCCTTTGTTCCCTTTAAATGCCCCTCAATTAAATCCTTTGTTAACGGCTGCTTGACTATAAAACTTTTTGCGTCAGTCTTTCCGTTTGCCCGTCTCTTGTTACCTATCGTCGTCTGTCCGTGAGCAAGGTCTGAACCTCTAAATGCCGTCATAAAACGGTCTGTCAAAGACATATGTTTCTCCGTAAAAAAGAGGAGAGCCTCGAAGAGACCCCCCTCGTGTTAATTAAAAGGGTGCGTCTTCTTTGTCGCCGTGATCCTCGACTACCGCCTTGGCCTCACCCTTTTGAACTGACTTACGGAAACTAAGTGCTTCTTGTAGCAACGCTTCATCGTCTATAGTTTTAACCTTTTCTACAGACCAGTTGTACCAAGTACCCATGTCATTGCTTTGCTCGACAGTTGTTAGCCGCCAAACAGTTGCAAACAAAGATGGCGTTTTAAGAACACCGTTTGCATCTTTCATCTTTAACATTGCAATCTGTGACTTCCATCTTCGAGAAACAGATAGTTGAGTTGACTTCATATCAATAATCACAGGCTGATACATTCCATCCGCACTTATTAGCATACAGTAGTGTTGATCGCTCTTCACTAGCTCGTTACCATTCGATAGGATTTCCTTGCCGCCTGTTCTTGTCGCCCTGGCAATGCTTGGATCGTCGGCAGACAACTCTCCAACAAAACCACCACCACCTTGATCACGAGGTATAAACTCCAAATACTTTGTTTGTTGAAAACAAGGTACAACTTCAAAGCCTTCCTCGCCATTCCAGTAATTCCCCGTTACTGTATTAAACGCATCACCTTGAGACGCGCCTTTAATAAACCCAGCGTCGTTCTTCTTAATCTGTGGTGATAGTGCCTGTATTACACGCACGAATGGTATCTGTAGTTCTGAGGCTTCATAATCCGCCCCTTCCCCTGATAACAAATCGTCCATTAAACTCGCAGGTAAAGTTTCTTTCTTTGTAGTAAGTTCCGACATTATGATTTCCTCCTTACGTCAGCAGTTCGAGCCACAAAAGCACCGAACAAATCTAGATCAATTGGTAAGCCATTTTCCACTCTCTCGCGGACAAAAGCCTTTAAAGTCATTGCATGAATGTGCGTCTTTGATTCTGGGTGATAGCCTCTGTTCTCAAGATCAACCATTAGTGATCCTGCAACATTGTCCTCCCCTCGACCAAAAGACAGAACGACATCGTTCTTTATAATGTCGTCCAAACCGTTTTCACGAAGCCAATTAAAAGCTTCACCGCGCCGATCCTTGGGTATGCTTGCAGAAACAAATGGCTTTAACGTCACCGTTGCTCCCTCTACATCTACGCGCTCGATGCCCATTTCATCCATAACTTGTGGAATCATATCAATGGATAGTCGTTGCTTTTCCGCCTTGAGCTGTTTTAACTTATCTTCAACACCAAGAATCTCGGATGTTACGCCGTTAAGTTTAATAACCAAGTTGGATAGTTGTTTCCCGGTTTGCGTATCGACTTTATCTAGTGTCGAGGCCTCCGCGAATAGGTTTTCTTCAAAAATATCTGTCATCATGACAAGTACATCCTCTTCAGGTTTAAGTTGACGGCTTCTTATGAATACCGTAGGGTGACTCTATCGGAGGATATCGATGAAAGTCAACAACAAATTTAAAACTAAACCATATAGACACCAGGAAGAGGCGTACCGAAGAAGCGCAAATAAGACAGCATTTGCCTATCTTATGGAAATGGGTACTGGTAAATCAAAATCCCTGTTGGATGATATTGCAAGACTTTACACTGAAGATCAAATAGATTTTGCAATTATTATTGCCCCGAAAGGTGTGTATCGTAATTGGCTCGAATTAGAAATCCCAGCGCACTTCTGGGAAAGTATCCCTACCTCTGTGTCCAGTTGGCAGTCGCCAATGACAAAAGGACGAAAGGACGAGATCAAAGAAATGTGTGCTGCCACAGATAAAATGAAAGTGTTTGTTATGAACGTTGAAGCTTTCTCTTCGATTCGAGGTCGGGAAGCAGGTGAATGGTTTGGAAGGAAGTTCGGGGCCAGAGGTCTAATAGCAGTTGATGAATCAACCACGATCAAAAACCATAAGGCCAAACGAACCAAGGCTCTGATTAAATTATCAAGAAGTTTTAAGTATAAAAGAATTTTAACTGGATCCCCGGTTACAAACTCCCCGCTCGATCTATTTGCACAATGCGAGTTCTTAGGCACAGAGATGTTAGGGTTCAGCTCCTTCTATGCATTCCAAGCTCGGTACGCTGTATTAAAAAATGTAAAGATGGGCACTAAATCCTTTAATCAAATCATTGGCTTTAGGCACATCGAGGAACTAACCAAGAAGCTTGAAGCATTTAGCTTTCGGGTTCTAAAGGACGAGTGCCTTGATCTGCCCGAAAAAATCTATACCGCCAGGTATGTTTCCATGACAAAAGAACAACTCGATATGTACACACGGATACAAAAACAAGCACTACTGCTCTTGGACAACGGAGATTTAGTATCAACACCTGCGGTCATAACGCAAATGCTTCGGCTGCAACAGATACTTTCGGGGCACTTAAAGACAGATGACGGGGAACTTATATCGTTTCCAACCCAACGCCTGGATGCACTCTTGGATATTTGTCAGGAAAGTTCGGGGAAAATTATTATCTGGTCCAGGTTTAGATATGATATCATCTCGATTACAAAAACATTAAAGAAGATTTTCGGAGACGCTTCTACATCTTCATTCTTCGGGGACACATCAGAGGACGAAAGACAAAGAATAATTCGGGATTTTCAATCTGAGAGTTCTGGACTTAGATTTTTTATTGGAAATCCTGCAACCGCAGGTCGTGGCCTAACGCTGACAAGGGCCAGCACAGTCGTTTATTATACAAACGATTTTAATCTTGAAACCCGTGCTCAATCAGAAGACCGTGCACATAGAATTAGTCAGCATAACCCTGTCACCTATATTGATTTAGTTTGCGAGGGCACAATCGACGAGAAGATCGTAAAAGCTCTAACAGGAAAAATAAAAATGAGTGCAAATGTATTAGGAGAAAATGTAAGAAAATGGCTGAAGTTAAACCCCAAATCAAAAGCAGTATAGACGTTATTGTCGAATATAAAAAAGGTAACATGAGCAAGGATCAAGCTATCCAAAAGTTTGCAGCCCTAACTGGATTAAGTTGGGATCTTGCAACATCGTTCATTGAACCTTTGTCAAAAAGAAACATTGTTAAGTTTCCTGTGAAGTCAAAGGAATGAGCCTTTGCTCAGATTGTAGACAAGAGTTTGCTGTTTTAAATAAAAAACGATGTGCTCGATGTCACCAAAAATATGTGTGTATGTCACAATGGAGACAAAGGGGCGTACCTCAAGGTAAAATTAGTGCCCACCTTACTCCCGAAGTAGTAGAATGGCTTTGCGAACAGGCAGGTAAAAGCCACGTGGATATGGCAACTATTGTTAGTGCCATAGTAGTAGATGCCTATTATGATGAGGTAGAAGATGGAAAATACAATTCAAAAAAGAATTGATCGTCTCCAGGATTTAGTAAACATTGAAATTAAACTTGGGCGTAAAAACGAAAGAGCGATCTCAATGTTCAGAGGTGAGATGATACTTCTCTATAAAATGTTGTTAGAAAAAACCCCTAGCGTTGAAAGCTAGGGGCTAATAATCTTTGTGCTATTCTATTTCTGGGTCTGAAAGATCAGAGTTATGATGAACATGATCCTTGGCAAACATATTTCTTCCAAAACCATTATCAAGTCTCCAGATATCATAATACTTATCCATGATCACCTTGAGCTGACGTGTATAATTTCTTTGCTCATGATCCGCAATCTCCCTTAACTTGTCGTGCGTCTCTTTTAACAAACCCACATTCTTAAATTCTGTTAATTCTTTTTTCGCCATTGGTTTCTCCTCCGCGATTATTTGTTTAACCCAACAATAAGTCATCTTATCGTTGTAAGTAACAGTCGTCCATTACTATTTTCTTGTTCTTTGGTAGCCCATACAAGCGTTTTCTTACAAGCCACCCCTCACATTCTTGTTTACTTCTAAAAGTTTCTTCAAACATAACTGTAGGACAAGTCACGTCTCCATTCAAAAGCACGCACACAAGTGCCATTGCTTTCCAAATCATAGTTGCTCCTTTATTGCCAAGCCAATATTCATGGCAATTTGTGGAACAATCGCGTTGCCTAATCCTTTAATTCTGTCCACCCTTTTGGGTATCCCATGAGCCACTCTACGAACATTGGGTTCAACTGCCCACCAGTCTTCTCCTGATTGTCCGTATGTTGAACTGCTACATCCAGACTGTCCCACGAAACTTTGCCGTTCCGAATTCGACCGCCCTGATAACCGCCCTTGTGATCCCTCGCCACTGGTGTCGGCCACATTCTCACCGCTCCTCCCAATGTCGTGCCCCTCTTCGTTCCGATTGTTTTGCCCTCGCCCCGAACTTGAGGATTGTCTTGCGTTGTTGGTGTCGGCCACATCTTCACTGACGTGGACAAACTCATCTGGTTTGCCGTGTCCATGTTCTTGTGATCCGAGGATAGTGGTGTCGGCCACATTTTCTCCGCGTGGTTGACCGCGTCCCTCAGTTTCACGCCCCATCGAACTCCTTCCTTGTTCTTCCGACTGAACGTCCCGTTCTCCAGTTTCACGTCTTGTGCTATTCCTCCTTCCACGTCGGATGCTGACGGAGTAGGCCAATTCACTGTGGGCGACGATCCAAAGTCTGTCTCTTTTATGGGGAGCGTTGACACCGCAAGCTGGAACAACAAACGTCCTTGTGGAGTAGCCTTCGCTTTCCAAGTCAGCGAGCACTTGGTCGAGACCCATTGCGATGTGACCATGAACGTTTTCGAAAACGCACCAAGTCGGTCTTTTTTGTGCAACAATTCTAAAGATAAACGGCCAGATGTGGCGGTCGTCTTCTGTGCCTTTTTGCTTTCCCGCGACGGAGAATGGTTGGCACGGATATCCCGCCGTGAGGATGTCACAGTCTGGAACAAGTCTTTCTGGGTCATTAGCTAACTCCTTTACATCTGTAGCTATTGGTACATTTGGAAAATTCTTTGCGAGGATCTTACGGCACCAAGGCTCAGTGTCGCAAAATAATATGGGGGTGGACAACTGTGCCCACTCAAAACCGAGACTAAAGCCCCCGATCCCCGAACATAGATCAACGTGTCTAAGCATCAAAGGTCTGCTCAACTTTTACAGAAGCATCGAAGTATGGATCATTATTTATTTCGTCATCCGTCCAAGTGGCCTCCTCATCCATAAATGTTTCGTAAGCCTTGTTCTCCGCTTGCTCCAAAGTCTCCGCTTCAATCATATAATGTCTGCGAAGCGTTGAAGTAACTGTTAATTTCCACTCAGTCATTTGCAATCCTTCGAAATAAAGAAGTTCAAGAAACTCTCCGTAATGGTAGGTTCTTTCTTAGGCTTATGGTTTTTTGCAATGTAATAACCATGCTTGTCGATAGCCTTAAGGTCTTCAATCATAGCACTGTCTTGCTTTACATATAAAATATAATGCAACTGATTTTCCGTTAGCTTCAGCTTCTTGGCTATCTCCTTGTTGGTCATATTCTTAAAAGGCCCCGTTAAGGTCTCATCTGCTTCACGATAAAATGCCAGATCATGGGCTTCGTTTATTAATTCCTGTGAATATTTCATGCTATATCCTCATCTAAGTAACCACAAAAATTATCGCCCTCATCACGGTAAAACCAACGAAACGTCATGCCCCTAAACATACGTTTTAGCTTTTCAGCAATTGGGTTTGGCGAAGACCACGCAGTGTCAAAAATAAATTTAACATCCATCTCCTCTTCCCAATCAACTGTCGCATTAGAACTGTTCCACTTAGTGCCCCAGTTATCGCAACTCCAATCCCTCCAATTTAACGAACCATACTTCTCACGTTCATTAGGTCCTAAATCACCTTTAAATATATCCTCTGGCATCGGAACAATGTTATTAAAGTCAAACGGATTGTCGTCTGACGTTACTAGCTTCATGAACCTATTCTTCTCGTGGCTCATATCAAAATTAAACACTACTTCATTTGTAACAAAATTAGGCATCGTTTTTTCCTTTCAATTTAAATTATACCTACACGACACCCCAAAAAGGGATGCCGACTAAAGATAACTTTACAGTTCGTCTATTGCGTCTTTGAGCAACTTCATTTCAACACCTGACCATACTCTACGAATAAACTCTTGGTCATAGCGGATGAAAGTCTCTTCAAAATCATGTCTGTTCATAATAGATGCTTTAAGAACGAGGTTTCTCATTCTAGCTTTTCTTTCTTTTAAACGTTCCTCATCTGACTCCATTATAACTCCTCCATTTGTTTTTGGATTGAATGAACAATCCTTTGAATTGTAATCTCTTCATCAATCGTTTTTGCAGTTTTAAGAAAAACGTCCAACGTCTGCTCAACAATCGTCTTGCAAGAATCCAAGGCTTCCGTGTAGCCCTCAATCATCGCATCTCTCAAATCAGGTTTATACATTATCCTTCCTCCTGATAAATTCCAGCATCCGCTAAAAGACTTTCAATCATACCTACTTCCCAATTAAACTCGTCTTGTGCCCACTCAGAATAGGAAATGTCTCCGTTACTATGCTCAATATAAACATCAGTATCTCCGTCCCTTGAGAAGTCTATATCCGCAAAGGCTTGCATCCTTCGATCTGCAAGTTCAGTATACAACTGTACATAAATTTCTGAACTCAACATTATTTTAACTTCATTTGTCATCGTCTTTATCCTCTCTATAATCATCTATGTGACAGAAATCATAATCACCACTATTGCACTCATGACACCAATAATGTGGATCGTCAGCGTGCCAACTTTTTTTCCAAACATTAAAAAACATATTAATTGATATGTGATCGCTACCGCATTTAACACATACCATTTCGTCAAACTCATGGTTATCCATCGTCATTTCTCCAATCATTTTCTTTACGCTCGTATGCCATGCCTTTTTCTCCAATGGCCTCCAACATAACTGAAATACCAAGATGCTCACTTGGAGCACTGTCCATAGACAATTGAGTAATAAAACTCGTTACGATATGAACGAAAACTGGAACGCCCATCTCGCCCGAATGCTTCTCACACAAATCCAAAAGATCCGTGTGCAACGCTAATTCATTATCTTTAGTCATGCCTTAATCTCCCTTTTACATTCATACATTTTCTGTAACGCATTCTCTATCTCATGCTCGTACATATCCATTTGTATCCCATGAAATATATCCACGTTCGATGAACCATGCTTCTCTTCCCACGAACCTCTGTCCATGTGCGTTGCATCATCCTCCATGTCGATTAACCAATCTTTCATTCTACCCATCTGACACCTCCACTGATTTAATCTTGGATACCGCATCATCGAACGATAACTCATTTAAAAATGTCACGTTCTTCAGATCATCACGCTGTTCGCGTATCGTGTTATAAATAGTAAGCGACGGCTTCACCTTCTTAGGAAAAGATAAAAGATCCCCATTGTCATCCACAAAACAAACTTGCTTCAAAACCTTCTTGTAAAACTTGGCTTCAAGATGATCCTCCAACAATGTGTGACAAGCAAGTTCTATACTGCCATTGATCCACGTATCCCTAAAACCTTTGAATTTGTAGGCTTCACGGCAATACTCTCTCAAAGCACCATACTTAGATGTAAAGTCGCCCTTGAACCTTGGATCTTGGTCATCGCGATCTGCACCACCACGCCCCTCATTAGAAACCATGAGAAACGGAGATCCGTCCACGTACAATACAGCGTCGTAACACTGTGTCTCTTCTGACGCCCAATTGGCGTGCTTAATGTTTTTGAGTTCTAGTTTCATTAGTTTATCCCTTCAAAGGTTGGTGTATTTAAATTATTGATTTCAATTTTACGAGCGTCAGGTATTTGAAGCCAAATTAACTTTTGAGGATCTCCCATCATGTCATGATAATCTGATGGTGTGTTTCCATCTTCTTTCCAGTCAGTTGTATCCTGATAACCCAAAGACTTAACCAAATCCTCAAAACCTTTAGACTGCAATGGAACTAACTCGTTCCACAAATATGCGTAAAGATCCCTCGAACAATCTAGACATTCCGCCATTTCATCAAAAGTGTAACTCTTTAGTTCTTCTTTTATTTCTATATTCATTTGTTCTATCCTTTCAAAAATCTAAACAAACCTGTCTTCATTAACACTTCATTTATGACATAATTGAATTATCAACACAAGCAAAACGTTGCGTGACAAAGCAATAAAATATGAGGATAAAACAAGAGGAAAAGGCAGGAAACTTCGAGGGGGCAGGTAATATGTACCGTTTGTCCCACTAGTTGCAGTATAACACTTCTAGCTGAAGAATAAAAAAAAATAAAAAAAGTTCAAATGAAGTGTTACAAGTGGGACAAGTGTTACAAAACCTACTTTAAGCTATGTATACTTGAAAACAGGTTTGTCCCACTTCTAGGCTATATGTCCCACTTGTCCCACTTCTTTTAACAAATAGAGCATATTAGAACATTTTGAAAACCACTAAAATTTAGTTTTTGCCTTATTTGTCCCACTTCTATATATAAGAACTCATGGTAACACGCACTGCAAACACCATCTCAAGGGATGTCGAGGAACAACACGGACGTAAACTAACGAACCGCCAAAAGGAGTTCGCTAGGTATTATGTCGAAGGAATTTATTCCAATGCGGAATGTGCCCGTAAATCTGGATATAGTCCAAAAGTTGCTAAAACTTCTGCAAGCACTTTATTGAATGGTAAAGATTATCCTCATGTTGTAGATTATATAACTGAGCTTCGGCAGGAAAGAGAGCGTCGATATGGCGTCTCTGTTATTGGTCAACTTAAACGTCTTCATGAATTGTCTGTTGGAGCTGAAGACGCAGGACAATTTTCGTCTGCAATTAATGCGGAAAAGATCCGATCTGCTTTAGGTGGATTGACTGTTGATAGGCGTGAAAACATTCATTCACTAGATGATCTCACTCGTGAAGATATAACAGCGAGACTGGCCCAACTCCAAAAACAATATCCTCAAGCATTTATCGAGGGAGAATATTCTGAGGTAAAAGATGTCAACACCAGAAGCGAACTTTTGGAAGACGATCAAAAAAAATCTACCGCCTAAATCCTTTGCTACTCGTATAGAAAACCGTCACGGTGGCGGAATACCTGATGTGCATATTATATGGGATAATCTACCTTTCTGGTTAGAACTAAAAGTGACCAAAGCGAACGCGGTAAATCTCTCACCTCACCAAATCGCGTGGAATACTGCATATTTTCACAGGGGAGGGTTAAGTTTCATCTTAGTAAAGAGGGTCGGGGAGCGAGGTCTATTTTTATTTGAGGGTGGTCGGTCGTCCGAGGTTAAAGAACAAGGATTAAAGCTAAAACCGTTGTTTTCGGGTTCGGGCTTCGGGGATCTCTGGTCCTTGATTCGGGCACAGGCACCTCTGGTCCTATAACCATAACTATAACAATAACTATTCGGGTTTCGGGCTTTTCGGGTTCGGGATAATTCGGGCTTTCGGGCTTCGGGTCTTGGAGCGTTAACCAGAACCATAACTAGAAAGGATATGAAAGCATTATGGCCCTGGTGTTAACGCTGCTAGGCTTTGTAGACCTGGGCTTAGTATACCCTGGCGCGAACGCCAGAGCAAGTTTTATTATGTCGCAAAATACTCGTGGCGGCTCGACGATGATAGTTCCCTTTCATTGTCTATTATTGCGAGGGCTTCTTTTTCTGTCAGCCCGTGCCATTGTGCAAAGACTGATACAGTTAAGAAATTGTTCACGTAATCTAAATAAAGTTCGTAGGATGTCATGAGCAAACTTTCTTAGTGTGGAAAGAATAGTTTGGTCTGGCATCAACAAAAATCATACCGTCTTTCGTATGTCCGCCAATATAATCACCTTCCCATTTTAACTTTTCTGCTAACATAAATGCCACCCTTGTGTGATTTCCAGACGCTTCCATGCTGTAGTCCATTGGCATTGTTACTGAAGTAAAGCCACCAGTATGAGTGGCTTTAAACCTAGACCCTTTATAATTGGTAGGTCCAAGATATTTTGTTGAAATAGTTTGCATATCAAAAATCCCATTGTATATAGTCGCGTACACCGTCGAGATTGTCGATTGCGTAGTTGAATTCGATGTTTGGATTTTCCATAGCTATTGACGGTTCTATTAGATATTCACCGCATATCGCTAGGAATTCCCAACGCTTTTCTATTTCGCGCGTTGTTGCGCTTTTGTGATCTAGTTCTAATGTATCCATTTTTTTATCCTTTCTAGGAATGAAAAGGGACGGTTTGCACCGTCCCCAAGTTTTATTTTCCAACAGCAATTTTTAACTCTGGCATGTAAACTTTCCCGTGCCCATGTGAAAACGCTTGTACAAGCTCGTTCATTAATGTTTGAATTCCTGAACGCTTGTAGCTTTCAACGTGCTCATGTGAGCAAGCTAACGCCTCGACTAATATAACAGCGTCCTTTTGCGTTAATTCTACATTAATGATTACGTCTTCTGTGTAACTATATTTCATGATAAATCCTTTCTATATGTTAATCATGTAGGTATAGACTGCACTATTTCCTTACAGGATGCAACAATAAAATGCATTTAATAATAATTAATTCGGGTGGGTATTTTAGCGGTTCGGGTTCGGGTTTCGGGCTTTCGGGCTTCTATTTTAACCAGAACTTGACGCGCTCTTTATAGTTATAACTATAACTATAATATATTAGGTTTGATGACCAACTTGAATGATGGACACCAGCTCGCTGCCAGTGTCCATCCAGGATTTAGTTTTTCCTTGTCTTTGCCCAATATTCTTCTTGGGTCGTTTTCTTTTGAAGCTCTGCAAGGTTATCAAGTGACTTAGAAAAGCTATTCTTTTCCTCCATCTTAAGTGGACCTATTATCAAGGACGCTTCATCCTTGGTTAATGGCAACTTCAATGTAATATCTTGAAGAGCTAGTTCTGAGGCCAGTTTGTTTATGACCCACAATTGTTTTGATGTTGCTAGTTCTGACATTTTCTATCCTTTCTGAATAGTGGTTAATATCAAGGTAGACACTTGCTGCAAGTGTCCACTCAGCTATTAACTTAATCCTTTTTGTCTGCCAAATTGTGAGTAAACTTCCTCTGGTTTATTTGGCCATGTTTGCTCACTTGCTATATCATACTTGGCTTTTTCTTCTAAAGCTTCCGCGTATGTTAGATGAGTAACTGTCCCAAATTTCCAAAGGTCTCTTGTCTCATGATGACAGCAAGAACATTTGATCGGCTTGTATGCCTTGACACTCATTTTTTTAATCACATATTTTACCATTTTCTATCCTTTCAAAATAGAGGTTAATATCAAGGTGAGCACTCTTGCGAATGCTCACTCAGCTATTAACTATGCCATAATCTGAAATATTTGTGTGCTGTATATTCAGACCTTTTAACTATTTTAGAGCTAGAGATATGCTTTGTCATGTTGCCATTTTCTTGTGCTATTTGGTCAACATCCTTGTGCTTTCTAGTGCATAAGTTCTTAAGCATATTTGTAGCATCCCAATCTGATTGGATACCGTCATTAAATTGAGTGTTTAAAATCTCGACCAATGCTTCAAGAACTAAAGCTTTGTCATCATTTGCAGCAATCTTGGCCACTGCGTTTGTCATCTGTCTTTTACTTACTGGCATTGTTCTATCCTTTCAAAATAGATGGGAGGGTTTGCACCCTCCCGTTAATTATTTGATTGTACACATTAGGTTGTACATCATCATTGCACCAGTCATGACGTGGATGTCATTACTAGCTTCTAGCCATGCTTGCATGTCTTCCATGCTAGCTGGCGTTGCAAACAAACCGTGTGGTTTGTGTACTGGTTTTACTTCCTCAACAGCTTGCCAAGGTCCAACGGTTTTACCTCTGACCGTCCAAGTGTTGCTTTGATCTTCTGTATTCATGGGTCTATCCTTTCTCGATGTTTCCATACTTACAGTATGCTCACAGATCCCTGACAGTGTCAACAAGTAAATGCAAACTATATGCAATTAATCTGTGTCAACTGTTACGTTACGTCACGTTCACCTTATGTTCCAAAACCTGTGTCAAGTGTGACGTTACGTCACTTATTATTGTGACGCTACGTAACGTTCACCTTATGTTCCACAGCCCACTAGCTCTCAGATCCTTGCAGACGTCCGCACGCTGGGGGTAACTTGGGGCAAGTGGGTCGGGTCTCGGCCAGGGTCAGGCCCCCCACACCCCCTTAAAATCGGGCCGCCGCTTCAGTCCCGCCCTCCCACCCTAGATGAACAGTTTCATTCAGATATATTTTCATTTGACCCCCCACCCCTGTTCCCAGGATCGAGGTCCAGGAGTCCCTACCCCCAAAAATTATTGCAAATATATTTTCATTTGGGTATATGTTGTTTTAGGAGGATGGGAGTGCACGAGCCAAGAGATATTTATAGAGATGCTGTTAAGCTGTGGTCCACTACTTCTCCTTACAGTGGTTATAAGAGCCAGACGATTTCTTGGCGTTTAATCCCTGCCATAGAAAATAATAGAATTAAAACGTACTACGAAGAGGGTGGTGACAAGTGTATAGGTCTTGTTACTTGGGCGTGGTTAACGGAGGAAGAATTTAAGACTCAAGTATATTATGGCCCTGAAGTCTTTAAGCGTGACGGTGGTGATCAGGTTCATGTTGTGGATTTTATGGCACCTTATGGTAATGTCTTGCGTATTTTTAGGGATATTAAGAAGCATCTTTCTGATATGTACCCGGATCATGCTTATTGCACCGCGCGGCGTGGATCTCGTGAAAAGTACCATTACAGGAAGTAGGGAGTACCCACTATATACAAGACTAAATTTCTGCGTTATATAGAAACTAGTGTGTTAAAAGCTACAGGAGATTATGATGGTAGGCATCAATCTATTTGGATTTCGTAAATTTGAACTTCTTCGAGGTGAGGGCGAAGGCGGTGGCGGCGGTGAAGGTCCCGGCGGCGGTGGCATAGGAAGTGTTAGCGTTGGCGAAGCTGGTAGAGGCGGTGGTGCAAATGCAAGTGCTGAAAGTCAAAGTGGTGCAGATGTAGGCGCGGGCGGTGCAAATGAGGGTTTTGCACCAGACGCTCAATTTAGTGATGAGGATGTAGGCTTGGGTGCAGTCTCAGCAAACACCCAAAATTTCGATGTTTCCCCTGCACAACAAATGGCTGAACTAGGAGCAATAAGTGATAGCAGCATAGGAGCTGGAGCAGATGCTTCAGGTAACAGTTATTTTGATGCTATTGAGACAGATCCAGATAAATTAGCGGATCAAGTTGCTTTTGAATCTGTAAGTTCAAACGTTCCCGACGTGATTGGCCCTAATTCATTTCTTTCAAATGAGGACGCGGCGATTGCTGTTGAGACAGATAATCAATTAAGCGATCCTTTTTCTGGTATTGTTGATTTTAATACAGCTTCGTCGATTGCTGATGACACAGAAGTGGGTACCACTTCAATGGACGATGCTTTCGCAGAACAACTCAATGATCCAAATCTTTCTTCTTCACTTGATTTATCAGGTATTACTATGCCTGATGTTTCGGCGTTATATGGAGGTTTGGTAACACCTGAAATGATGTCCGCTCCTTCGCAAGTTGCGGAAGATGCACTTGCCTCTGAAGCATTGGCCCTTGATCAAGGTATTACTGGCTTGCTGGGCGGCGATCCAGTTAGTCCTGTAAGTTTTACAGCGACTGATGCGGCTACAACAGGTATGGATATAAATCCAGCGGCATTGGCTGCGGCAACGGGTATTGTTGGCGCGGGTATTAGTGATCCAACAGCAACGGGTGTTCAAGATCCATCGGGTCTTACTGTTGATACAGGTCTTACAGGTGGTCTTGAAGCGTTAGGAAGTTCTCCATTTTCGGTTAATTCTGGTGGCACCCCTCCTAATGTAAATGAGATAGCAAACATAGAGGCAGTTACTGGTTTGTATGGCCCAGATGCTTTAGCAGCGTCAACTGTTGATCCAGGTCTTACAGGCGCAATGGAAGCGTTAGGCACTTCTCCATTTTCGGTTAATTCTGGTGGCACGCCACCTAATATAAATGAAATAGCAAACATAGAGGCAGCGACTGGTTTGTATGGTCCAGATGCTGCAGCAGCGTCGACTGTTGATACAGGTCTTACAGGCGCAATGGAAGCGTTGGGCAGCGTAACTCCTGGTTTTGATTCTTTATCCGCAGTTGGCACGGGCACGGGCGTTGATACAAATACTACGGGTCTTTCTGACGAAGATGTAGATATGCAATTTGATGACACTAGCACTGCTGTAACAGCAGATAGTCTTTACGGCACAAGTCTTGTTACTGACCTGCCA
>ENA-OSJC01001279-OSJC01001279.1-marine-metagenome-genome-assembly--contig:-NODE-1279-length-21048-cov-12.438749_pt1 | contig 21048 bp, 16 predicted proteins | sample MGYA00237885_ERZ534234 | MGnify/ENA primary metagenome ERZ534234 (study PRJEB26413, sample SAMN06343907) | marine metagenome | isolation source: coastal waters | place: Atlantic Ocean: West Antarctic... | reverse complement strand
CACCCTCACCTGGAGCACATGCGGTTGCTGTGGGACAAGCTTCTCCATCGCCACTTTGTGCAACTGATTCAGTCCAGGTTCTTTCAGCAGCTGTTTCACATTCTACCGTACAATCACTAAATGAACCCTCGCAGGCTGTATTAAGAGGACAAGCACCCTCACCTGGAGCACATGCGGTTGCTGTGGGACAAGCTTCTCCATCGCCACTTTGTGCAACTGATTCAGTCCAGGTTCTTTCAGTAGCTGTTTCACATTCTACCGTACAATCACTAAATGAACCAACGCAGTCTACATCCGGAGGACATAAATCATCCCCTGGTTGACAATCGACCGCTGTCGGGCATGCTGCTCCCTGACCACTGTGTGCAGTTGTTTCATCCCAGACTCTGTCAGCAGCTGCTTCACAAGTAGTTGTACAAGTAGACCATGAACCAACACAGTCTACATCCGGAGGACAAGCATCCTCACCTGCAGCACATGCCCTGGTAGCACCAGCAATAGCTTCACAGCTTTCACCTTGTCCAGATTGTTCTTCTGTAATAGAGTATGTTGCACTACAAGCAGATGTACAAGCAGACCATGAACCAACGCATGCTACATCCGGAGGACAATCATCCTCACCTGCAGCACATGGGGTTGCTGTGGGACAAGCTGCTCCCTGACCACTGTGTGCAGTTGTTTCAGTCCAGGTTCTTTCAGCAGCTGCTTCACAAGTAGTTGAACAAGTAGACCATTCACCTGTACAATCTACATCTTCTATACAATCTGGGTGCTCATAAGTAGATAGAACAGTCCCTTCTGCAATAGCTTCTCTTTGAATACGACAAGCATCATATTCTTCATCTTCTTTTACTCGCCACCTTGGAACTTTCCTTAAAGTAGTAGAACCTTTTCTCCCATTTGTACCTCCGAAATTACCAGTGTAGATTAATTCATCGCCAGATTTTTTACCCCATTGGTCACCGCCAAACTCGTTTGGCATGTGCCAGCCATTATAACATGTCCGTGACGCTGTTCGTCCTGGTCTATGTTTAAAAAATCCAGAGCAATCATCAGAATTTTGACATGTAGTAAGTGCTTCTGTAAGAGTATCTCCACGCCTCGACCTCCGGAACCACGAGACATTGCATCCGCCAAGGGAAGGCGGGTTGAATACTTGACCTGGATACGCGCCGCCCAAAGCATCATCATATTCCTCCCCTACTGCCAGGTCACTCTCGATTGCTTTATTCATAAAAATCATCATCCCCCCGTTCCGCGATGAACCACGGCGGAATCCAAGCCCGCGTATAGGTGTATTATTATAAGGAACACCTGGATACATATCATTCCACCCTTCCCCATTTGAATTTGTTGGATTAATATTATTACTATCTGCAGAACATATATCACCATTTTCTTCTATACATCCAGGCCATAAAGTATCAAAAAAATAACTTGCTCCGCTTCCACTTCCTATTAAAGGGGTTCTATAAGCATCTTCTCTAAGGGCACCTTCATAGAAAGCTGAATCAGTTCTATTTCTACTATTATTAATAAATGACGGTTTGATCAGGGACATAGATAATATAATATAATATATATAAATATATTATTTTCATTTAATACATTAATGTAAATATTTAAATTTGATAGATACTTTAATTGTATTTAACAGATAATACGTCTAAAATGAAAGACATCGAAGATATAGAAGATATAGAAGATATAGAAGATAAATTAACAAAAAACAAAAATCTTTTTGTAAAAGGATTATGTAATAACCAAATAAAAGATGAAAAACATTATCAGAAATTGTATAATCAACTGAAAGTAAAATATAAACTTTGCCCAAGTAAACCTCAACTTAGAAAAACATATAATTCACTTTTGATAGAAAAAGAAATTAATCCTAATCAATCATTCTTAAACCATACACTAAAAAGAAAAGTTCGTTCTACATCGGGTGTTAGCGTTATCACTATTTTAACAAGTCCAACACCGGCGTATACAAATTATAAAGGTGAAAAAGTTCAACAAAAATTTAGTTGTGGGGAAAATTGTGCTTATTGTCCAAATGAACCCGAAGTAAGACTTATTCTAGAAATAATCGATATCAACGTATCAAAAAATCAAATAAAAGTATATACTGAAGACAATATTAATCTTATCAGAGTATTAAGCTATCTTATTAAAGGAGAAGATAAATATGAGGTTGAAAAATGCACACAGTTTAAAGAAGATAACTTCATTATTACCTTTAAGGATGATATTCATGATGTCTTTTCTGTTGAAGAAATTGTCATTGGGGTGAAAGTAGATCAACCAAGAAGTTATTTATCAACCGAGCCAGCGGTACTTAGAGCGAATAGGAATAAGTTTGATGCTCAATTGCAAATATATGACAGAGCTGACGCTCTAATTTCATGTGGACACGAAGTTGATAAGATTGAAATCCTTGTTTTGGGAGGTACATGGGACCATTATCCGCGAGGATATCAAACGGAATTTATAAGAGATATTTACCATAGTGTAAATACACTCGATAAAAGAATGATAAATAAATTATCATTAAAAGAAGAAATTAAACTTTCAGAAAAATCAGAGAAGCGTTTGATTGGTTTAACATTGGAAACACGTCCAGATTGCATTAATTTAAAACAAGTTAAGAAACTTAGAGAATATAATGTTACGCGGTTACAAATCGGTGTTCAGCATATTGATGATGATGTTTTAGAATATATTGAAAGAGGATGCAATACAGCAGATACTATTCAAGGGAATAATTTATGGAAACAGAACGGTGGTAAAATTGATTGGCACCTAATGCCGGATTTACCGGGAAGTAGTTTTGAAAAGGATTTAGAAATGTTTCAAAAGATTTTTGGAGTTAATTCAATTCAAGAAGTTTCAAAAAATTACTTTGTATATGATTTAAAACATCCTGAATTACAGGCGGACCAATTTAAAATTTACCCCTGTAGCGTTGTTGATTGGACGAAGATTAAAGAATGGTATGAAAATGGATCTTATAAGCCATATTCAGAAGACGAAGAAAAACTAATTGAAGTTATAATCTATATCAAACAAAATGTATTTCCATGGATAAGAATTAATCGTATTATTCGTGATATCCCAAATATAAATATAATCGGTGGGAATAAGAATGTAAATCTTCATCAAAAAGTTATTAATCGTAAAGATGTGAAAACGATGGATATGAGATCAAGGGAAGTAAAAAATAATACAAAAGATATTGATAAAGCTGAACTATTTATACGAGTGTATAATGGTATTGATTCGACAGAATACTTTATAAGTTATGAAAGTCCCGATCAAACTATCCTTTATGGGTTTCTTCGTTTAAGGATTAATCATACAAATAATGATTTAGTCTATCCAATATTAAAAGATGCCGCATTTGTTAGAGAATTACATGTTTATGGTTCAATTGTGAAACATGATTCTTCGGATAAAAAGGTCCAACATAGGGGGTTCGGAAAGAAATTACTGGAAAAAGCGGAAGAGATAGTTTATGAATATGGGAAACAAAAAATAGCTATTATTTCAGGTGTCGGTGTTAGAGAGTATTACAGGAAACAAGGGTATACATTGAATGATAACTATATGGTAAAGAATATTAATTATAGTAATTATAGTAATTATGATAATCTTATTAATGAAATATTATTTGGTATATTTATCTTATTTTGGATTCTTTCATTTTATGATAATTTTATAAGTTTTATATAAATGTTTGATTGTCTTTGTAAAAACAAATGTAAATGGTGTGGAAAAAGGAAAAATAACGATGAATTATTATATATCGATATATGGTGTAAATGGTATGGAATGTATATTTGTGAAAGTTGTTATGATAAAAAAAAAAGAGGATTAATCTATTAAATATTTAAACTTTTTTTTCAAAATAAATAGTATGGAATTCTTAAACAACTATCTAAACGAAGATATTATTGATGCTATATTTTTAAAATTACCCTACAAAGATAAAAATAGTTTTTTGCAGTTGAATAACTATACATATATTCGATTTAATGAACACATTAAATATTGTGTTTATGATTTTTTGAATACAAATTATAAATATTTTAAAAATTTGTTTCAAAGATATAAATATTCAGAAGAAGAAATATTTACTATGGGTATCATGGCTACCAGAGAAGCAAAAACTGTTTGGGGTTCAGAAATGTATGGGTATTATGATTTGCGTTTTTTATTCGAACTTATTTATGCTGGTTTAGATGTTAAACATAAAGAAATTATTAATGCGTCAAAAGATCACATTAATCTGCATTTGAATATACAAAGAATAAAAAAATGTATTTCATTTAATCGTTTTGAAACAATCTATAATATTAATGGTGAACCGATGTTATATTCATTACACAAAATGTTCAAGATAACAAAAAAAAACGATACCGACATTACTTATAGTGTAGGGTGGAAAACTATATAATAAAATATGATAATAACATTATCTAATAATAAACGTATTGAATATTATTTATCACAATTTATAAATGAACCTGATATTTGTAAATATATAGTTGATTTAAAAACTAAAATGGAAGAAAAAGAAGCGTTTGATTATCATTATGAAAGATGGGAAACAATTGCTGGAACATATTACAAATGTTTTGAATATAATCAATGGCGGGAACGAATACCTTATTCGTATGTACTCAATTCACAACGTTTTTTTGCAAAAAAAGATAGACGATTGGAATATTATTTAGAAACAGGTGTATCTTTTCAGGTTCGCGATTTATTATTAGATATTCTTTCGTGTGATTTTTCATCTGACCCTATATTGGGTACTATTTCGAAAGTTAATTTTACGATTGATGAAACAAGTATTTTGAGTAAAGATATGAAAGAATGGCGAAAAGAAGACGATAAAATATATTCAATACTGGCTCAAAAGATTATGGATACATTTAAATATTATAAATTTGATTTCTAATTACTAAACACAATTATCATAATAAAAAATGTTTGATTTTTACGAAGCTTGTGGCTATGGAGCTGGTATATTATTTGCAAGTGGATTTATTCCACAAATATATAAATCATATAAAACCAAAGATTTAGATGATATATCATATGGTTGGCAGTTTATCTTTACATTGGGTGTTATTTTGGGAATTATCTACAGCGTCCACCATGATTTAAAACCTATCTATATATGTTCATCGGTTGAACTATGTTTCATGATAATATTGATTGGTATGAAAATAATGTATGGTAAGAAAAATAGTGATATTGAAAATCCATAGTTATAGTTTCGGTTTAAGATTATATTTTAATAATTCAAAAAATAATTCCTCCATTTTTTTTTACATTCTTCAACAGATTTCCCATGTAGGTAAATTTATCTGGATTGTGGATACGACGTCCCGTCTTCTGACACAAATATGCCTAGAATACCACCCCTGTCCTCTATTTCCCCTGTCGTTAGCATAATACCTACAGAGCCGTCACTACTTTGCCTGTAATACTCTTCTGAACCAAGTGCAGCTTCTCTATCGCTTGCATATAGTCGTCCCCCCGGAGAAAAGTCTTCTTCTGGGCTAGATTTCAAACAACATTTATTTACGTGGGGGGTGCTGGTGGTATAAGTTCCATGCTTAAAAGCAAAGAAATCAGTACATCCTTCTGTTTCACTACACAAATTAAAACATGCAGTTTTAATATCACGGTTGTTATTAGCACCACTTATAATAGCGCAATTGGGTGTGGCGTCATGAGAGCTGACAGGGACACCTGGATTTGGCGTTAAATTAGACGTAGATCGTGTGCCATCATTACGTTCTCTCTGACGAAGGTCTTGATAGTTAGGGATGGGACGTCTTGCATCTTCTATATCTTCTAAATGACGTTCTTCATAGGATACCGTATCTTCGGCTTCTTGGATTGGAACAATCCGTTGAGAATCGTGTCCCGTAGTTTTAGCCGTCATATTATATAATATCATATTAGTATTCACATTTTCTGTACCACCCTGAAAACCCGGGTTCCAGTCCCGTTCTACACCTTCACCCCGTATAGTATCTATATCAGAATATCTATTTACTAATAAACAACTGGGCCATTCTTCGTGTGCACCTAAAATAAAAGCGTTACAACTATCTGATTGATTACATTTATCAGCACACCAAGCGGCCCCTTTATCAGAAAATTTATTACCAGGTTTAAAACTTATATCACCTCCGTAATTTTCTGATAGACGTGCTCGTTGCGTGTAATTTACTTCAGGAAATTCGGTCGGTTCATCATTACCCGAAATATTATCGGTGTCATATGGACTATCATATGGTGCTTTAAAAAATATTTGACGTGATATATCACATTTTTCATCGCCTAAACATGAACCGCTATCTCTTACATCTAAATTACAACATTCTGGTTTCCACAATGTATTACCTTTAATTGAATGCCGCCCAAACACCTGTCTGGAGTGTGTACGTCCCCCTCTTTTGTCGTCGAACCCATCAATTTGTTCAAAGAAGATATGAGAACCGTGAGGTCTATCATCTCCAACATAATCAATAGTTATTTTATTCTCTTCTGTATATTCTGTTGTCCCCGGAGGCCAGAAACTTAAAGGTATGTTATTGGCTAACACCGTCGGTTCTAAGTTGGGTATTATTGTTCCCGGGCTTTCGGGTGTTACTCTATTTTCATCAACATAACCAAACTCGGGGATAAATTTTTCTAAATAATTATCGGGGAGCCCGCTCACATTTACTTCAAACCCGTACGTACCACTTGTATCCCCCGATGGTTTATCTATTTTTTGATAACATCCACTTTCAATTGAATCATCATCTAACTCCGTAAAATCTCCTGCAGCCGCTAATTCTTGGGAAGGTGACCAATTTACGGCGCCAGGATCACTACAAATAGGTTTACAAGCACTATATTCGGATGTTTTAGCTTTACAAACTTCCGGGGGCTGGCGGGTATATCCTCCAGCTGGACAATCATCGGGCCAATGGGTCCAACTGAAACATTGTCTCATTGGATTGTCGCAAATTTGTGTTTGTTCACTATAATCTATTGTTCCATCCTCATTGGTTGGATAATTAATATGTGTAGTTTTTTTATATGACGGTTTACCATCTATTAAAGGACATTCGCATTTTAACATGCGAGGCTCTTCCCAATAGTGATCAGAATGGGGGTCTACTTGATTAAAATCTGGCCTCGACCCCGCCATACTAATATGTTCATAAAACCCTTCATGTGTTGTATCATCTACCGGACATACAGAATTTCCTCCAAAATCATCATGAGTACATTCTGTATGGCCCATCAGGGGGTTGTCCCCTGCAGTCCTTATATAGTTTTCATCGCATGGAACACAATTAAAATCACTAACATGATGATTTTCAGCACATCCAGAATATGGGGAAAGTGTAACTTCGCCATTCCATGAACATATTTGAGGATTCCCACCTTGCATAAATATACAAGACGCTTCACTAGCAGAATTAGCAATGCAGTTTATTCTAGGGATACGTATATTACTACGAGTAGTAAATAAACTTTCGTCTAAGCCGTAATTCGACAAATCGTCTGCACGACTGTCACCCGGCCATTCGGCGACACCCGATGTATCTGGTGGGTAAATCTCACGCCCTATGCAAATATCTGGATTGTCGGGGTCTTTAATTAAACAATCACAATTAGCTCCTTCTGGAATAACATCATCAGCAGCTTCCGGAACATCTGCGAGGGTTGGTTCAGTATATGTTACTTCAGCGCCATCAATCACTGCCGCTATATTCCCATTAACCCATACATGTCCAGACCTTCCGCGACAACTAGCATGATCTATAGATTCTTGAAGTACGTTACCACTATCATAACAAGCTCCACAAATATTCGTTTCAACGCCACCCTCTCCAAATGGTAATGTACATAAAGTATCATTTTGTTGCCCTTCTAAATATGAATCACAAGATTCTCTTTGAGAATCCCATATACATTGATACCCTTTACCTTGAGGGGGGGCACCTGAAGTAGTATATCCATTACAAGTGGATTCCGTAGAACGAGATGAACTATCCGGTTGCATACCACAATTAGGACTTCTTAAATTACCCGAGCATTGACTCTGTGCCAAAACAATACCATCACCCCATGTTATATCATCACTTGATTCTATCACCCTTTCACGGTTATCGGGTGCTTCTGATTCTGGGATGGTACAGGTTACTTCTTCAGGTTCGGATATAGAAGGAAACTCATCAGGAGAAATCGAACACAGTATTTTATTATCACTGTCAGGATCATCATCACTACAATTCAATGTCTTTTGTACGCCATTGGCGTCGGTGTATCCCATAGGTTCGGACGCATTTTTCAAAAAGTGAACTTTCTGTAAATCAGTCCAACCAGTTGCATAACGACGTAAATCTTCTTTCCCATCACCAACACTTATTGTAGGGTCAAACCCACAACCAGCTATCTGATGATTAGCTATACATGTTTTTCTAGCGGCAATTTGTTGGGGTAAGGACTTGGGTAAAGTAATTGGAGCTAATATTTTTGAACGTAACTGCTCCATTGGTCCCAACGCAGCAGCCGGCGTCGCCGTACCCATAATAACACTTGTTATATCTTTAATAGATGGGACTTCCAAAAAATCACCAGCTGCATCAGCAATCTCTTGTGCCGATGGTGTGAACAAACATGCTACTCCCGCCATCATACCTACCATCGGTGCCTTTTTCGCTCTTTCAGGACCCCTCACCACTCTGTTTTGATTAAGAGTAGGTGAGCTGGGCGGATATCCATGTTCTAACCACCATGCTGCAGCTTTTGCACCCAGATCAATGCATGTATCCACACTTTTGGCCACATTACGTGCCGCTGTAATATCACACATTAATTCAGCATTTTCACACATGTTTTCTTTCTCTGGTTTAGTAAGAAAATCAGGGTTATACATTCTACATTGTCTTGCAAAAGGATTCGTTGTATTGTTCATATAATTCACAACAAGTTGGTTCTCTGGGTGATTGGGATGATATACGAATCCCCCTCCATCGCCAGGTTCATAAGTCCATTCACCTCTATGATAACCCTCCAAACAAAAAGGGACACGCCCCCCTTCTCTGGTTGAACTCCATTCTGTTAGGTCGGGTTCTCCATGCATTAAAACCCTACGGTTGAGTGTTATTAATTCAGAAGCGAAAATTTGAAGCGTGGCAGCAGTAGTATATTTATCTGCTTTCACATTAGATAGTTCATCAATCGCACAAAATATAGCAACAGCCCGTCCTACAAGTGCGGCGAAAGGTGCTGCAGCAGGGACGGCTGTTTCGGCGAGAGCAGGCCCCGTCACAAACGCGACAATCCCCTCTATCTCAGCAGCAACCGTAGCGGCATGTGCCTCGCAACGATAGATGTCCCAAATAGTATCTCCTACCGTCAAAGCTTCAGCTATCTCCATCGCCCATTCATAAACTAGAATAGAAAGTTTATGGCTGGCCGCAATTCCGATGTCCTCGATCATTTGAATAACTGCCGCACCGGCCTCATCCCCACTAAAGCGTTGATTATTATCATTATATATAGCCTGCCTCTCAGCCAGAGTTAAATGTGGGTTCGCATCCAATGCGTTATTTAACATATGTGATACAGCATTTTCATCCTTGTCCATAGGAGTACCTGTGCCCGCTAATTCAATAAAAACATCCCATGCACCACCAACTATATTTTCTGTCTGGGCTACCATTTATTAATAACATATATTATAAATTTTGGAATTTTTTATTTTTGCGTTCAAGAACTAAAGTAAAAGGTGAAAATCAAAGAAAGAAATTAGTTTTCAAGGATTTCAAATAGTAGATTCACCCAATCTTTCTTAATTTTTTCTGGGCGAAGCTTGTCAAGGGCGATTCTTGCTTTTTCTGCATTTTCTTTGCGTGTTTCTGGATCAACTTGGAGGGTTTCTTTGAGTGTTTCAGTAAAGTTTTGAATATCATTGTCGTATCTGTCTACATCTACTTCGTAGGTATAAACATGATTAATTACTTCTTCTACAATTTCTTTTGGTCCATCGATATTTGAAACAATTACAGGGACACGTCTGTCAAGACACTCACATATTGTATAACCAAAAGGTTCATAGATACCTGTAATACAGTTGATACCTACTTCTTTCCAATAATCTTCTTTTACTTTTTTATCGGATGTGAAAGGGATAATTTTGAGATTGTTTTTATACTTTTTTTCAAGGATTTTCCAATAATCGTTTCCATAACGATCATAATCTACACCCATATTTACAACCTTAATGCCATCGAGTTTGTTTTGATTAACTGATACAATCGGTAGTTCAGGTCTCTTTCTTGGAACATGTCGTCCTATGTATCCAAGTGTATTGGAACTGTAATTAATATCGAGAGATTCATCGTCATACTTTGGTTGGTAGCTGTTGTAAATGACACATGTTTTTGTGTCAAACATATTATATCCAAACTCTTTGTAATATTCTTCTTCTGCTTTGCTTATTAGTACAACATAATCAGAATTAGCAAATGTGATTTCTTGTTGATTAAAGTTATTGGTGTAGCAAGAACCAAGATTTGTAATGTTCTCCATACGAATTAGTGAGTGGCAAACGGAAATGATATTTAAATCCGGAAAATGTGATTTAATTTGATGGATTGTTTCAAGAGCTATCCAGAGATTATTAACACAAACATCAATATCTTCAAAGCATTCATAGATATCAGAAGACATTTCAATCACTCTAATATTGGGGTATTTTTCTTTACATTCTTCGGGGAGTTTATCATTATATGCGAGATAGATTGGAACAACTTCTACCATTTCATCATCTTCAAACATTTGGATAAAATTAACAATCCAGGTTGCAACTCCCCCGTAGATGATTGGTGGGATTTCATTTGTTAGAAGACCTATTTTGAGTTTTTTGTTGAGTTTTTTGTTGAGTTTTTTGTTGAGTTTTTTGTTGAGTTTTTTGTTGAGTTTTCTATTTTCAGTTTTTTCTGAAACAATAGGGTCAATGTATGTTGAGATGAGGGTTTTGTAAAACCATTCATTTGGATACCAGATATAACTTTTCATGGTATCTATGATCATCCTAAAGATAAGGATGATTTGAGTGAAAACGTTCATTGGGAAGCCGATGTTGATAAACATTTTGCGATGGTATTTTTGGTTTACGAATCTTTCAAATATGTTTTCAAATTTAGTTTAATAAATTATAAAGATGATATAATTCAGAATAGTTCCAAGTTAATTTTTTTGCCGAAAAATATTCATTTGTGATAGGATTAAATTGTTCGGGTAATATTAAATTAGGGTCAAGAGTTAATATTCTTTCTAATATACCATTCGCGATTTCAATGTAGCTGTTATTAGGATTTGATTTAGAACGGTGCATCGGAGAAGAATAATTTACGATATTCTTTGATTTATACATTTCTAGATAGATTTGAGCTAAAGCTAATGAACAAATGATCCATACGTGTCCGTTGTAATATTTATCATTGGGATATCTCCCGATTAAATGTAAGTTTTCTTGTTTGTATTTTTCATTGAATGATTTAGTTAATTGAACACATGATTCATTTACATATTCAAGAGGGATCATTTCTAATATATCTTTATCATAATCAATGTGTGTGTATGCAAGGAGGTTTGCAGCATCATGATATTTTGTAACGTTCCCATCTTTATCAAACGATGAAATGATATGATTATCACAAATGTGATCTTTGATACTACATGATAATTTTACATAACAATCTAAAAGATTTACATAATCGATTAAATTCTCTAGGAGTTTTTTATATTTTAGAGCATCTTTTAAGAATTTAAGTTGAACCATCCGAGTATAAAAGTGCCATCCATTAATTTCTTCCCACAAGTCAAAAGATGTCTTTTCAAAATTTTCGATAATATAATTGATATCTTTAATCAAGATAGGTAAAATTAGATTTTCAATTAATCTATCATATTTATATTGAAATAGTGAAATTATTTTAAAAAGCATGATACCTCTTAAAGCTGGTCCATCATTTTGGGGTCTCCCCCAATCACCTTTAAATGCCGTACAATCTATATTATATTTTGGTTCTCCGAGACCTGTGATTGTTTCTAAATCTTGAATTTTGCTTTCATTTTCAAGGTAATTTATGATATATTGAAAATAAAGAGGATCCTTTGATTTTTTGTACATGTCTATGAATGTTCTCATTACAAGTGCAGAGTCTCTTATCCAGTGATATTTATAGGGTGGATCTTCTGAAGGAGATGCGATGATAATCCCAACATGGGACATCGTATTTGTATTTTCTGTAATCCGTTGGAGAATCTTATCCAAATATTGATGTGTCGCCATTATATATAATATATGAAAGATTTTTTAGATCATTTAAACTAAATTTGAAAAACACGTTTATTTATCAAATCAAATAACGAAATACAAACATTCCATATATATTCAATCTTCAAACAACAATGCCGACCAAAGCAAACGAACGATATGTGTGGGACACCCTTGAGAATGGAGGATCCCGACACATCTGCGAACTTGCAGCCGCGCTTGTCTCTGTCGAGCCTCTTATAAACGAGGATATGCTCAAGGCGATATTTAAGGAACCGAATCTTCAACTATTTCTTAATTCTATCCCTGCTGAACTAGGTGTAGGAGATGTTTCATCAAATCTACGGTACAAGAAATGCAAGGAAGTAAATCGCGAGGTTGTTAAGAATACTCTTACTTTTCTGGAGTTTTACAGGAAGATGAATGACAATCCGGTTGTTGTCACCGCATTTCCAAGAACACAAAGATACTATTCTTTTAAGATGAATGAGGATGGTTCTATAGATGTCAAGAATAACAAGACGGGTGAAAGGGAATCAGACAAAGAAGAAATTCTTGGACGATTCTTTGAAAAGGTAGGTTTGGATCTTTCAAAGAGGCAAAAAATGAGAATGTCATCCGAAGGGGCTCACTTCTATACTTACTTGGCGGATATTCTTTCAATGATTGTTCAGATGGACTACTACTATCACCCCGAAATGTTTGAAGAAGTATCTCTTAGTCCCGATGTAGTAAACTCAACCACCGGTGATGCATTTGGTAATTTGAGATTGAAGTCTGTTAGTTCAATTGGTCGTCTTTGGACCCCGATTCCGGAGTTTGATTACCTTTACTTCAGCAAGGACACGAATTCTCAAACTCAAAAGTATCTTGTCCCTAAAGAAGGTTCTATTGAAAAGGTATACGCTCAATTTTGGGAACTATTCATGGATACAGAAAATGGAACAAAACAAATGATGAGGGAACACTTTACAAATGTGAATGAATGGAAGAGATGGGGTGATTACTCCGTAAATGATGTAGATGACGGGATGACAGCATGTCTTGTGTATTACTCCCACTTGTTTGTATCGGCAGGGAGTCTATCCGATCTAGAAAAAAGAACTCATGGTAAGTTTCATGAAATTGTCGGTAAATGGTTGTATGATTTGACGGATTAAATAAAAAAAGAACCGTAAATATCATTATCATCTTAATACCAATATCTTAATATCATAAAAATAATTATAATTTTTTTTATGGGATAATTTTTTTATGGGATAATTTTTTTTATGGGATAATTTTTTTTATGGGATAATTTTTTTTATGGGATAATTTTTTTATTATATATATATATAATAAATGGACACCCTTACAGAAATATCAAACATATCACCCTTCCCTACAGCATTCGATTTATTTAACAGTGTAAAATCAGATGTAAGAGAACCATTCGAAAGTGGAAAATCGAAGAAAAAAAGTGCTGGTAACAGCGGTGGTGTCGGGACAATAATTATTCAATTTTTGTGTTGTTTCATTTCATTCTATGCTATCTATATTAATTTAAAATGCAATTGTGGTGATACAGTATACTTCGTCGCATTTTCAATTGGTATAATATGTTGTCCCCTTTGTAGTATCCCATATCTTTACTACAAACACTTTGTGAAGGGATGTGGTAAAGGTCGTATTGGTTAAACATACAAAAGTTCACGTAGGTACACATATTTATGAACAATGATTATAAAGATTATTTAGGATTTAATTCTAAACGATCTCTTCTTCCATAACTTGATTAATTATCTTTTTAAAAGAATGAATATTTTTTTTGGTTTGAGCATAATATTTACTATATAGGTTTCCATTTCTTTGATGAAAACTCGCATCTCCATGTAATTGATACATATCATAAAAACATTCACATTGTAGCGGCGCATTCCATCTTCCGATAAATCCTGGTGGTAATTTAGCGATAATGTGAAGGACAGGAGGCAATGGGTCATTCTCATCTAGATCATCTAACTTTGATATATCTTGTATTTGTAGTTTTATAGATTGAAGAGCTTTTTGAATAATATGCATTTGTTTATGATGTTTAATACATTCTTTATGTGAGTATTTAGAAAGTTCTTCTTCTTTATAAAGGATCGGGATATATCTTTTTTTGATGATTTCTTGGACTCTCGTTTTAAAGATTAATTTTGCTTCTTTTGGCTTTCTTTTGTATCTTTCCCCCTTCCTTAATTCTTTTTCAAGAATATAGGTCCACATAGTATTTGTGTTGAAAACATCGGGTAATATTTTCATAAGTGGAATGATACGGGTGAATGGAGATCGTTCCCATCCAATCATTTTATGTCCGTGTTTTTTCATGTTAAAAGGTACTTTCATGTTTGGTAGATGCTTGTAGACTGTTTTCCAACCTTTCTGAAGATTCTGATTTCCAACTGCTTGAGCATCTTCAAAATGACTTCTGTCATCAAGGATATGTTGAATGATAATAAAAAGACACTCTTCTGGGAGAAGGTCAAACATAATATTTGTATCTATATTTGTATTTGATAATTATTTACAATATATTTTCAAATTTAACCGTTTTCTTTATTTCATCCTTATATTTCAGGTTATATTTCTTCATATATTTAGTTTTCTTACGATTATAATCATCATTATAGAGAGATAAGAACGATTTATAAATAAAGAAAAACCATCTTTCATACATGAGTGTTTTCCAGACATTATTACATTGAAACACAAGATTAATACACAGATACGTTAGTGGAGTACGGATAAACATTAAGAATTTTAACTGTTTGTATTTTATATAATTTCTTAAACATCCTAAAAAAGGCGTAATAAAATAAAGATAAAACATTTTCATCAATTAAATAATATTTAAGAAGATAATTTTAAATAATTAAAAATGACACTCAACGGAAATACTTTAGAGATATGGAAAATCTCTAAAAAATATAGTACGGTTCTAATGAACCATGAAAATAAAAATGAACATTTAGATATTTATGCGAATATTCATTATCAGTATATTTCGGAATTAAAATACAAAGGTTTTGATATTCGAAATAAAAAAAATTATATTCAGGTTTGGGATACAATGATTAATACTGTTAATCATAATCCTAAAATAGATGTTCAAAGAGCTTCTATAAAATTATTACATCAAACGAGTGTTCAAAGATCCTCTAATTAATTTTTCTTAATTTCCTTAGCCATACCCATCCATATGGGTCTATATTTTTTGTTGCAATTACAAATCCATCAATTTGAAGTTTCAGAAATTCATGGTTTGTTGAATGAATTGATTTCCATAAATATTTATAATTTACATCTTGATCAGGGTGTTCTGGATTGATATATTTTTCGGAAAAGTTTTTGGAAGTTTCAATATTGAAAGCAGGGACAACTTTGACTTGTTTTCCAGCACAATTTCCCATTTTATAGTTTGATAATAGAATAATTTAATAAATATCAAATTTTTATTTAATTAATCTTCCGGAAGGGTTTTTTTCATCGGACCATTTAGGTAACCATTCATACGGGATAATATCTCTATGTCCAAGATAGTAGTTTTCAAATGAGTTTTGATAATATTCTTTTTCATTTAATCCAAAATTTTTGATTGTATAGTCATTAATAATTTCGTACCATGGTTTTTCAAATGACGATACACCATCTGAAAAACCTTCTTTTCTCCTCCAAACGATTTCTTCGGGTAACATATCTTCAAAACTTTTTCTTAATAAATATTTTTCCATACCATCTCTCACCATTTTTTTATCAGGTGAAACCCCCATGTAATATTGCATAAATGTCTTATCAAAAAAAGGCACCCGTAACTCTAACCCATTGCCTGCCGTAGTTTTATCACCTCTTAAAACATCGTAATATCTTACATCTTTGAGTAATCTTACACATTCTTGTTGGAATTCTTTGGGGGAAGGAGCATTGTGAAAATATAGATATGACCCAGATGCTTCATCGCTTCCTTCACCACTAAGGATTACTTTGATATCTGTATTTACTTTTATATATTCGGATAGTAAATACATCGGCGTGGAGGCTCTAATCGTGGTTGTATCATGTGATTCAATTTGATAGATTGTTAAATCAATCGCTTTTAACATTTCTTCTTCTGAAACAATCACATTGGTGTGATTTGTTCCTAAATATTCAGCTACTTTTTGGGCTGAATCTAAATCTGGGGATCCTTCTAATCCGATTGCAAATGTCCTAACATTTTCTGCCCCTAATTTTTGACAAACCAACGCAGTAATAATACTGCTATCTAATCCACCGGATAATAAACAACCCAATGGACGATCCGTAATTAATCTTTTATCAACCGCCGAATTAAGTTTTTCTCTGATATTTTTGATGGTAGTATCTTCGGTGTCTAATATTTCGGGATAAACAAAATCGTAGTAACGAAATGTATTCATTTCATAATTTTCCATATCCATAATAGAAAAACTTCCCGGTGGATAAAAACTTACATTATCTGATAAATCAACTAATGATTTCATTTCAGATGCAAATAAATAACGATTATTTGTTTCATTCGAATCATGGGCATAATATAATGGACGAATACCAAAAGGATCATGACCTACGATTATTTTATTTTCAACCAAGTCGAATAATAAGAAAGAAAAGACTCCATCTAATTCATTGATAAAAAAATCAATTGTAGAATTATTGTATAAATGAAGGATAATTTCACAATCGCTTTCTGTTTCTAATTGAAAATCATATTTTTCTGCTAATTGTTTGTGATTATAAATTTCCCCATTACAGATTAATATTTTATTATTATCATTATTGATAGTTAATGGTTGACCACTTTCGGGATTTAATCCATTAATTGCAAGTCTATGAAACATCATGTAGATATTTTTATTTTCATCTGGGATATATAATTCTTTTGTTTCATCGGGACCTCTATGTTGGCATTTCAATCCATTTTCTTTTAATATCTCTAAATCGGGTTCATTATGACTTATATTTACAAAGATTCCACACATTTTACTATTAATTATTTATCTTTTTTTAAGTATTATACCCCAATTACCTTTTTCATAAAAACTTTTTTCAATGATATTTTTATCATCTATAAGAGATTCTAGTTCATTTTCTTTGAATACATAATAATATCTTTTACCTAAAAGATTTTTTTTAGAATCGTTCCAATCCACAAAATTCTCTTGTTTTACAAACTTTCTACGAGAATCTGTTTCTTGTTCTAATGCCCACACTAATACTAGTATTTCTCCTCCCGATTTTGTGATACGTAGTAATTCAGAAATCGCTTTTTTTCTTTTTTCAACGGTTGATAAATGATGGATAACTGCAATACAAATTGTATAATCAAATTGTTCGTTCTTAAAAGGTATATTTAGAATATCACCGCAAACTACGTTTAGATTTTTCTTTTGACAGATATCTACTAATCCAGTGCTAAAATCACACCCTATATTTGTACAATCATTTCTATACAGCATGTTTTTACCATTCCCGCAACCAATATCACCTATTGTGGAGTTACTAGGGACTTTATTAAGAAATGATTCAACGCAGGTCCATGGTCTGTAACGTGTATTATCAAATTGGTGGGCAATTTGATTGTACACATTTTTAACAAACTTATCTTCTATTGACATAGTAAGGTTTATAATTATTAATAAAGGATTTATCAAATTTAAATATTGATAATTGATATAGTATAATGGACCAATTTGAGGTTGGAGATAAAGTTTCATTTACAAATAAAAAGAATAGTGTTTTTTGGGGAAAGATAAAAGGTATCGATAAACAAAATATCATTATAAAAAGATGTTATCCTACAAAAGGTACATCCATGTTAGAGAAAAAAATGTTTCAAACGTCTGATAGAAATAAACCTTTATTTATCGAAAAATATGATGTCGGTGATCCAGAACCAGAAAGTTGTCATGTAGATGAAAAAGAGTGTGAAATAGAAAAGATAGAAGGTGAATTAAATGGGAAAAAAGACGATGTTAAAAGACTAAATCAATTATTAAGGGAATGTAAATCTAAAGACTATAAATATGGTAATATGACATTTGAACAGTTAATTAAGGTTATAAAAAAAGAGAATAAAGACAATGTTAATGATTTCCTTGAATTATTTCCTTTCGTAGCAGAAACAAATAAAAAACTAGATGATAGGAACCACGTTTTTGAAGCATTATGGATATTATCCTACTTTTTTAATTTAGATATTGTAGGTGAAGATAAACGAATGGTTAATAGAGTCTTTTATAAAAATTTAGAAAAAGGAGGTGATAAAATTAATAAAACTACTTTTTTAAAAAATAAAGTAAATGATGGCAGTGGTTCAGGTATAGTAGATATATATTATTCACACGAAAATAAAAATACACCAAATACTAAATATTTAAAAGGAACAAAGTATAATTGGAATGACCCCCCTTCATGTGTTGAAGCAAAACCACGGGAGATTTTTGATACGTTTTTATGTTCGGCAAAGTTTTTCAAAAAAGAGAAAAGTGGGGATAAATATGATGTGGCACAAATAGTAATAGAGGCGGATGAAATATTTAATAGTTCGGGTAAAGGTAAACCATTTGAATACAATATAGTTTTACTTGTAAAAAATAAAGAAGAGTTAAAAAGAAAATTAAATAGAACCGATAAAACATATGCAAAAAGAATACATAAAATATATGATTTAACTGATTTAAATGATTTCTATCTTCAAATCAAAAATATAGATTTAACACAATTAGAAGCGAAAAATAAAAAGGATAATGTTTTGATACCCCGTTTTCATCAAAAATATTTCGTAGATTATACAAAACAATGTATTGAAAGTGGTGATAAAAAGTTTGCGTGGGGTGCTGTTCCGCGTTCAGGTAAATCATATATGATAGGTGGATTAATATCAGAATTAAAACCTAAATATGTATTTTTGATTTTAGGGGCAATAACAGAAACAAAAGATCAATTTATAGATGAATTATTTCGTTCAGATAAACAGGGGTTTTCTGATTTCGATGAATATATTATACACGACTTACAAAAAGGTAAAGATTACGGTAAAGGTGGAAAGCATATTTATGTATGTAGTCAAGAAATGGTAAGGATGAAAACGACAGGAAAAAAGAAAAATGATGGAGGTAAGAATACAGAATTACCTCCAGAAATTAGAAAAATATTGAAAGAAGAAAAAGATAAAATAATATTCTTTGATGAAATACATCAAGGTTCGGGTCCTCAATCACAACAGGGGGATATGTTGAAAAAAATAGTATTTAATAATGATTATAAAGCATTTGTTATGGTTACGGCGACTTTTGCTAAACCATATTTAAAGTATATGAATGAGGGGTCTTCAAATACCAAATTAATACAATGGAGATATGAAGATATTCAAAATATGAAAAATATAGGTGATTTTTCAATAGATGAAATTTATGGTGAAAAAGTATACCATGTTTATGATAAATTTTTAGATAATATTAAACAAGAAAATGATGGGGACCGTAAAGTTGATATATTTTCAGATGTAGTAAATCAATATAAAGAAGCTGGGAAAACATTAGAACATTTGGCAGGTGAATACGCTAAATATCCAGAATTATATGTTTCAACACCACTCGTAGAGGATATACCAGAAGATTATAGTGGAATTATAAAAAATGGTGAAATAAATATAGAGGATATATTTAAACCATTAACCGAACTTCAAAAAGATGAAAATATAATTAAGAAAAGTTCAAAATGTAATTCGTATTTAGAATATCTACAAAAAGAAATATATGAAAAATATATATTAAATACATTAAAATACGATATAACTTACCCCCATTCAGAAATATGGTTTTTACCAACAACTTTAAGAGGTATGAAAAGTGAGTTAGAAAATGATAAAATAGGTGAAAGAGAGAAAGGTAAAAAAAATAAAAAGAGTCCTTTTAGAAACTTAGCTAAGAATCTAACCATATTAATGATGAAAAATGAATATTTTAGAAATAATTACTGTGTGGCTATAATGCACGGTCTTGGGTTTGATGATACTCCAATTGAAATGATAAATAAAAATATGGAGCATGGGGGTCATACGATTCAATGGGGTAAAGCGGACGTACAAAGCACATGTAAGATTATGAAAGATAAAGGGAATGAAATATGCGTTACAACTATATGCCCGAATGATAAAATAAATGGTGTTAAAAAATGTCTTTTAAAACAAGAAGCATACGCTAAAATGAACAATAAGAGTTTATTAATATTAACCGGACAAATGATGCGTTTAGGTGTGAGTTTACCATGTGTTGATATTGCACTACATATGGACCCTATAAAATCAGTTGACACTATTTATCAAAGTATGTTTAGAGTCCTTACAGAGAGACCCAGCAAAGATAAGGGTATATTTGTTGATATTTTAACGAAACGGAATATTAATTTCGTTTATGATATGGTTGATTATAATATGGATAAAGCAACACCTACATTATCTAATAAAAAAAAAGAAATATACGATAAACTAGTATTTTATAATTATAATGGTATTTCCGTTTTAAAGGATAATAAATATGTTGATATTTACAATAAGTTAATTAAGAGTTTTGATTTAAATAATGATGATAATTTTTTAAGAAAATTAAATAAAGGATTAAACATTACAAAAGATGTTG
>ENA-OSJC01001278-OSJC01001278.1-marine-metagenome-genome-assembly--contig:-NODE-1278-length-21052-cov-7.404243_pt1 | contig 21052 bp, 20 predicted proteins | sample MGYA00237885_ERZ534234 | MGnify/ENA primary metagenome ERZ534234 (study PRJEB26413, sample SAMN06343907) | marine metagenome | isolation source: coastal waters | place: Atlantic Ocean: West Antarctic... | reverse complement strand
TCAAACACTCAAATCTACAATCGAGCCTTATCAGCCACCGAAGTCACTCAAAACTACAATGCACTTAAAGGGAGATTTGGATTATGAAATTTGGCAGCATAACAACTCCTATAATAACTGATGGATTGGTATTCAACATGGATGCGTCTAATAGGGCAAGTTATCCTCGAATTGGTACTACTGCATTCAATACAGCCAATTTATCACAATCAGGAAGTTTAGAAGCAGGAGTAGGATTTTCAAATGAATCATCAGGTATTTGGAATTTTGATGGGGTTGATGATTATATGACAATTAACAATTCAACTTCTATAGGGTTTGATAGAACAACATCATTTACAATGGCAGGATGGTTTAATCTTTCGGCAAATGAAACCAATGCACCTTATTGGGGTAAATGGGGTTCTAATACAGCCCAATCTGGAAATTATATGTTTTGGGCAGGAAATACAACTGCTGCAAAAGTTCAATTTTCCGTAGCCAATGGAGGTAGTACAGCAGCTACAACTACAGCTCATACTTATACTCGAGATCAATGGAATTATTGGGTGGGGGTATATACATCAAATACTAAATTAGATTTTTATGAAAATGGGGTATTAGAGGGAAGTGCAAATTACACTGGAGCTATTAATAATACCTCCCTTCCATGGACTGTAAATAGAGCTACATATTTAAGTGGAGCTCAACATTTTACTGGTAAAGCAAATTGTTTACACATCTATAACCGAGCCTTATCTGCAACAGAAGTAACACATAACTACAACGCATTAAAATCAAGGTTCGGATTATGAGTGGAAGAGTAGGTAGCATAACAACAGAAATAATAACTGATGGATTAGTATTCAATATGGATGCTGCTAATAGGGCAAGTTATGTTCCTGATACTAATAAATCGTATAATACCATCAATTTGTCTCAAACTGGGAGTTTACAAGATACAGGAATGTTTAGTACTGATAATAAAGGAGTTTTTGTCTGCGATGGAGTTGATACGGGCATTGCTTTGAATTCAACATCTAATTTAGGTACAGTTTCTACAGTGGGTATATGGGTTAAAAGAAATGACCCAAACGACAATGTTAAGGCTCTTTTTGGAAATAATGCTAATGCTTGGCAACCTGCTTGGTATATAAACCAACAAAATGCAATGGTTGTTAGTCTTAGTAAATGGGTCAAACCTACTTTCAATAGCAGTAATTGGGCTAATACAACTGATTGGTTTTATATAACAGTTACTAGAAATGGAGATGCTGCTAATTTGTATAAAGATGCAGTATTCGTAGATGATTTGACAGGCTTAGGAACTGGAGAAACAAAATTTGATTCTATAGGTTTCCAATCAGCTGATAATTCAGATTATTACAATGGCGAAATAGGATCGGTACATTTTCATAATCGTATTTTATCATCAACAGAAGTTCTACACAACTACAACGCATTAGCCGGTAGATTTGGCCTTTAACATATTTATATAAAAGAAACACTATGCACTACGAAGACAGAACATACTCAACCGCTTTAACATCAACAATAGACAATGTTGATTTTTCCCAAGTAATGGAAACATCTGCCGATACAGTTAGAAAGTCTATAGACCAAACTCAATTTGTATTGAAATGGTATACAGATCATACACCAACATTTATTTCAAATGAAAGTGTAACTTTAACATGGAGCGGTAGTCATGCAGATTGCTTAACATTAATGAGTGGTACAGAGTGGACTGATACAGGCTCAATGCCTTAAAAAAATATATTAACTAAATCTTGGATAGGGAAAAGATATGGCAAATGAATTTATAATAAAAAACGGGTACAAGTCCCGAGGTAATGCTGAAATTACCGGATCTGTTAATATATCATCTACAGCATCCGCCGGATATTTTGTAGGAAATGGAAGTGGAATAACTGGTAACGTAGCATCGGCATTGACCGCAAGTTATGTGTTACAATCAGTCTCTGCCTCATTTGCACTTACTGGTGATGGAACGTTTAGTGGATCTTTTAGTGGAAGCTTCGAAGGTGATGGGTTCGGACTAACAGATGTTCCCGTTACTATAGATAATACAATATGGGTAGCCGAAACTGGAAATGATTCAACGGCTCAAATTAATAATATACAAAGACCATGGGCTAGCATTTCATCCTCATTAAATGGTGCTGTGTCAGGAGACTCAGTAATTTTAAAACCTGGCACATATATCGAACCACCATTTACAGTACCTGCTGGAGTAACACTTACATCATTAACTGGACTTACATCAACAACAATATCTGCCTCAAACAACTCAGCTAGGTTTATTACCCAAAAACAAGGTACTAGATTATCTGGGTTTTCTGTAGTATGCCCTAGTGGCTCATTTGCTGGGATACATTATGATAATCCAGGAGGAGCAAGTATATATGATGTAACTTTAAAAGGTACAGGTGAAAGTATTGGATTTGAAATATCTCAAAGTACAGCAACTACTTCAAAATTAATATACAATGAGTTTAGATACGGCGGCGGAAATTTTTCTAAACTAGCATATGTAAAGGGTGGAATTTTAGCAGCAGATGGAATCCATGTCCCAGGCGGGGGAATTATAGATAAAGTATACCATGTTGAAGCAGGAAGATTACAAGCAGTAAATACAAATGTAGGTAATCCTAACGTATCCTCAAGTTTCTATATAGAAGGTGGAACAAATGTAATTTTAGGAACTAATTTATTCAATGTTCAAGAAGCATTTCAAGTTGCCAGTCAAGATTATGTCATTCAAGCTACAAACGTATATGTCGACGACAATGTAGATAAACACATAACAATAGCATCGGGAATATCGGGATCTAGTACTAGTATATTTAATATCGTATCAGGCCATATGCAAGCAGCAAAAATATTTGCTAACCCTGATTGGGTAACATCAAACCATGCATTTTCCTTCCAAGATGATGGTGTAACACTAGATCCTGCATTTAGAGTTTACACTGACTTAGAAATAGGACATGCAAATAAAGGATTTCAATTTGGCGCGGGAGAAGGATTACCTTACAATAAAGGTATGAAAATTATAAATTCTGGATCGGGTGGGGTATCTACCGACGTAACCACCGCAGCTACATCTAGAGATTCATCAACCTTTGTATTTACCTACTCAGGAAGCAATAATGCAATGTATTTTGGTAATACACAAAAAGACCCTACTATAGATGATTTATACTTATATTTTACAGGACTACAATATAAACAAGTATCAACAGGATCATACTCACCAGGCGATTTAGCATTAGAAATATATACTACAGCCTCAACATGGGTACCTATAGATGGTGCACAAGTAGTATCAAGCAAAGAAGGATATAATTATGGTAATAATGTATTCTCACATAACGACTCAGAAGAAGAAGTTATTGCAAATGTCAAAACAAATATATGGGCAACATCATCACTTTTTAGCACCGAAGCAAGATGGGGTAGAATTAGAGTAGTTAATCCCATTACAACATCACCAGTATTCGAACAATTTATATACACACCAAACACAACCCTAATTAACCCAAAAGGCCAATTATCTTTTAGAGGCAAGGCATTATCTCGACAAACGGTCCCAATTGTAGGTAACACTTGGGGTGATGATGGATTAGCCAATCCCGTATTAGCTAACATTGGTAATGATGGTACTTGGGATCATAAGATCATGAATACCCGAATGAATTCAAGTGCGGATACTGCCTACAACCAATTGGCAATACCAGCTGGTGTTTGCACAGCATATCCAATGAATATTCAAATATCATTTAGATCGAATGATGCAATAACCGCAACAGTAGAAGTTGCTATTGTTCAACAAACTGGAGTAAAGGTCAATGATCCTGCAGGTGGACAAATCCCAACGGCTAGAACCTCAGCTAATACTACAGACTTTAATGATGCAGCCGTACCTATTACAACTTTTAGTGTTGCTGTACCCAACACTAATAATACCATTGAAGTATTTGAATTATCACCAGTAGATATATCAAGCTTCTATGAAGGAGATTTAATATTAATAAGAGTAATAAATGCTTCAAATGCCAATAACTTAGACATTGTTGATACTAACTTAACCTTCGTCAAATGGACATTAGGTGAACGAGAAAACTAAACTAAATATAACTCCCTATATTATTATATAGTTATATTTATATTAAATAAAAGAAACAAAATGGCACTTATAACATGGCGAGAATTTAGCACAAAATCAGAAATAAAATCATTACCACTGCATGAACAGAAAAAACAATTTCTTTGGGAAAATCAACGAAGAGCCGAAGAAAACTGGTTTTTAGAAGCACAGCTAATGAACGGCGGTGGCGGCGGCGGAGGTTTTGCTGGTAATGCAAGTGACGGTCCAATTGCGGGAGCAACAGTTACAATTGATGTTGGAACTACAACTACCGACACATTAGGAAATTTTACATTCACACAAACCCCAACTTCAGAAATAACTGTTACAGGTGGTACTGACTCAATTACAGGAGTAGCATTTACAGGTGAATTAAAAGGGTTTCCTCAATACAAAACAGTTTCCCCATTAACTACATTAGCATATCACCTCAAAGAAGAAGATGCAACCCTAACTGTCGACACAGCTGTGGATTTATTGTTTGCAAGTTCAAGCACATTATTTGGGATAGAATTCGATGTGGCAGATAAAGACGTAATGCTTAATAAAGACTATGTAGCAGAATCTATACTATCTGATAATCAATCAGCAATAGCAGCCCAATCAATAGCAACCTATTTAGAAAGCGTAACAGAAATGGTAGGCAGTGCAGTGAAAAGTGCAGATGAAAGTGAAAGGGGTACAAACTTTACAGTTAATAGTGCTAAAGTTCAAGGATATAAATCAATTGCTCGTCAAATTAGTAAAACTTCAGGTGCTAAAACTGAAATTGATCCTGCAACTCTTTTTGATAAAGTTAAGCTGCCAAATGGTAACGCATGGACGACGACAGGAAGTTTAGACACAACCGCACGACAAACTGTTAAAACATCACTAGATAACGTACGTATACAATTAGGTGAGTTATCAAGATCTGAATTATATAATGCTAACTATTTAACAACACAAATACAATCAGTTAACAGAGGTGTAAAAGAAGATTATAAGGTTCAAGCAGAAAGATTGGCTCGAGGTGATTCATCTAATTTTAAAAGCATTCGTGAAGTAATAACTGAATCTACAGCAAGTTTAGCTCAAATACAATCTGGCAGAGCAAATGAAACAGATGCTAATACATCTAAAAAACCTTCACGTGAATTTTTCCAATTAGGAGGAATGACTTACACAATGCAAGAAAAGGGAAGCGATGCTGTTACACTTTCATTTAAAAGTGACCCTGGCCAAATGTTTGTAGTAGGAACTGAAATACGAAAAGGACAATTCCTAAACAATGAATCTGGACCATTTAGACCAAATGAAGCTAGTAATTTTGCAAAAGCCGCACCAACTATCATAGCAACACAAGTTACTGCATCAGCTAGTAAAGTATTCGAAATAACATTGGCTAATCCTGGATTCCAAGTATTATCATCTCAATTAAAAGACGCAATTACGCATCACATAGCCAGTACTGGTACATATAAAATATCAATCAATGGCGGAACGCCGACTGCAATGGACAATGAAACTTTCAAAAGTGGTGGTAGACAGTTAACACTAACAAATGGAAAAAGTGCCATTACACTCTTTCCGACTAATGCAAAGACAGCTCCAAATGGACCATTTACATTAAATAACGGAATAGATGATCCATCTACTCCAGTGCAATTTATTGACAATACATTAACTGTTACAGTTAGAAAATCATCTTATGTTATTACATATACAGTTTAAGTATATTTGGATAATGAAAAATAATTCTATATAATATAAGAAACAACTATGGCAACAAAAAAATTAGACAAAGAACATCTAGAACAAATTCAAACTTTGAAACAGGGATATGTAGACAACGCAAACATACTAGGAAACATTGCAATAGAGCGACACGCTTTAAAAATTCGACTGGACCAAGTTGAATCAGAAGAACAGGATAAATTGCAGCAAATTGAAACATTAAAACAACAAGAATCTGAATTAATTGTCAAACTCAGAGAACGTTACGGAGAAGGTGAAATTGATACCAATGCTGGAACATTTATAGAAGTATAGGTTTACCTGTATATACCTATATTTATAACAAACTAATCAAGGAGTATAAAAATGGCAGAAAGAATTGTCTCACCCGGTGTATTTACGAATGAAGTTGATCAATCGTTTTTAGCTGGCGGAGTAGCACAAATAGGTGCGGCGGTAATAGGACCAACCGTAAAAGGTCCTGCGTTAATACCAACGCAAATCACATCATTTAGTGAATTTGAAAAAACATTTGGATCATTTACAGACGATTCATATGTTCCATATGTAGTCAATGACTATTTAAGAAATGGAAATGTAATAACAGTAACACGTCTTCTATATGAGGATGGCTACGAAATACCAAACGGCGCTATAGCAATACAGGCAGAATCAGGATCGGTAAAAGTGGTAACTCACGTTCTACATCCGACTCAACCAGTATTAGGTGCAGGCAGTGTTGTGAATGCTAATTATTTTGACGAAGCTCAATTCAATGCAGATGTATCGGGATCGTTTGAAATTAAATTATCAGGATCATATGTTGCAGCCGCTGATACGGCAATTGGATTTGATGGATCATTCTTAGTAGGTAAAGACACATTTATATCATCATCTATTAATAGTAGAAACAATGATTATTTATCTAAAATATTTGGAAAGTCTCCTAAATCAGTAGATTATCCAGTATATGTTCAATATGAAAATGAAAATGCGTTAAACACGTTATTTAATAACATTGGCGATGTTACAATGACATTGCATAAAATGACTGATTATGAATATCTTCAAGATTTTAAAACTGCAGCTACTCCATGGATAACATCTCAAAAAATTGGTAGCACTGCAAAAAATCTTATTAAATTCCATACGATATCACATGGTAATTCAGTTAATGCTGAGGTTAAGGTTGGAATTAGAGACATTAGAATAGCATCGGAAGTTTCGGATCCAAATGGATATGGAACATTTACCGTTGAAGTGCGTAGAGTTAATACTAATAATATTGATAACTCTCCATACTCTTCCGAAGACACAGATCAAACTCCAGATATAGTTGAAACATTTTTAAATGTAAATTTAGATGCTAATTCACCTAGATATGTAGCCAGAATAATTGGCGATCGTTATCAAACAGTTAGCGATGCTGGCGATGTTGTAGTAAATGGCGATTATCCAAATCTTTCACAATTTATTAGAACTGAGGTAACCGATGGTGTTAAGAATTCAACTAATGATAAAACGTTGATTCCATTTGGGTTTAAAGCACCAATTTCTCCTATAGCAAATGCGTCTGCATCATTTAATTTAGAAGCTGTATCTTATAAAACATCTCAAATAGTATCGAATGGATATAATAGTAGAGTATATTTTGGCTTTGATTATACTGATACTCACAATTTAAACTATTTAGCCCCAACTCCAACATCAGGAAGCACAACAGGTTTAAGTTCGGACTTTTATCTTGGAGATATGCTTCAAGATTCTGGATCATCGTTCCCATCATCAGCAGCAACATATAGTGGGTCATTGCAAACAGCACTTGTTGCTAGTACATTTACTACCAATATTGCAACTGCTACTAGAAAGTTCATAGTTAATTTCCAAGGTGGATTTGATGGTACTCGTCCTAACTTACCAAAATATAACGGTACAAATATTGCATCCACAAATACATTTGGATTTGATTGTAGTACCGCAGCCGCAACTGGAACAAAATCATATAATAAAGCATTTACATTGTTAAGTAACACTGATTATTATGATATGAACCTTTTAGTTACACCAGGTATCATTGATAGTTTACATGGTACTGTAACAAATGCCGCTCGTAATTTAGTTCAAAACAGGCAAGACACATTCTATGTAATGGATAGTAATCCAGTGTCAGATAGTATTGCCACAGTAACGAGTCAAGTAACGACACTAGATAATAATTATACAGCAACATATTGGCCTTGGGTTAGAATACTTAATCCTAGTAAAAATGTCCCATTATGGGTTCCACCATCAGTGGTATTACCTGGGGTATTAGCATTTAATGATGCAGTAGGCCAACCATGGTATGCACCAGCTGGATTAAATAGAGGAGTTGTTTCTGCAACGGATACATATGTTAGATTATCACAATCTAATAGAAATGACCTGTATGAAGCACGTGTTAATCCTATTGCAAACTTTGTTAATGACGGAATTTGTATTTGGGGGCAAAAGAACCTCCAAGCTCGACCAAGTGCATTAGACCGTGTAAGTGTGCGTCGTTTGCTTATCGCAGTGAAAAAGTTTATTGCATCGTCTACTAGATATTTAGTATTTGAGCAAAACACAAGTACCACTCGAGACAGATTCTTAAGCATTGTGAATCCATATTTATCACAAGTAAAATCACAGCAAGGATTATATGCATTCCGAGCTATAATGGATGATAGTAATAACACACCAGACGTAATAGATCAGAATATCTTATACGGCCAGTTGTTCTTGCAACCAACCAGAACCGCAGAATTTATAGTGTTAGATTTTAATATTCAACCAACGGGAGCCAGTTTCCCAGAATAATATTATTAATAATTTTAAAAAGGTAGGATTTCGGTTCTACCTTTTTTACTGTTCGTTATATTTATATTAAAATAAACAAGGACCAATATGGCATTAATAGATCAATTAAATGGAAATTTAGGAGCTGCAGAAGAAAGTCAATTATTTGACAATGCATTTTCATGGGAGCCAAAAAGACAACATCAATTTATACTGTCAATGGCAGACACTGGAATTCCTGCGTATTTAATTAAAGCATCAGGTAAACCTAGTCTTAACAATGGTGAAGTAGCATTAGATATGGTTAACGTTAAACGTTACCTTAAAGGTAAAAGTGAATGGGAGGCTATTTCAATGACATTGTATGATGCAATAGTTCCTAGTGGCGCACAAGCAGTAATGGAATGGGTACGTCTTCATCACGAATCTGCAACTGGTAGAGATGGGTATTCGTCATTTTATAAAAAAGAATTAAAACTTTCACAATTATCTCCATTAGGTGAGGTTGTCGAAGAATGGGTATTGAATGGTGCATTTATAGTTTCGGCAGCATTTGGAACATATGATTGGAGTGCAGAGGCTGTTCAAGAAATTGAATTATCAGTTAGATTTGATTGGGCATTCTTAAACTTCTAATAATATTTAAAAATATAATAATTAAGGTAGAGTATAATTCTCTACCTTTTTTACTGTTTGTTATATTTATAATAAAGTTATAAGAAGGACCTGAATGAGTAACAAAATGACAACCAGATTAGACAAACAATCTATTATAGATCAAGCAAAATCTAGATATGACGCCGAACAAAAAAGCAAACTTCCAACCGAAATTGTAGAATTACCAAGTGGTGGTAAAGTATATGCAAAAACAAATCCTTTAAGTTCAGGACAAGTAGAAATACGATACATGACTGCATATGATGAAGATATACTTACCAATGTATCATATGTTAAAAGTGGAGTTGTATTTGAAAAATTATTGGAATCGGTTATTATGTCTAAATGTAATATTAAAGATATAATATCGACCGATCGAGACGCAATACTAATACAAAGCCGAATATTAGCATATGGAGCAGAATATCCAGTAAGTATAACTGATCCTAAAACCAAAAAAAAATTAGAACGTATTGTTAATCTATCTGACTTATCATATAAACCTTTCGAATTAATATCAGACGATCAAGCAGAATTTTCATATGATATTGGAGATAGTGATACTACAATTAAATTTTCATATGATATTGATATTACATCCGAATCAGGAATATATGATTTATTAAAACAATGCATTCGGGAAATAAATGGAAACCGAAGTCCAGAACACATTGACAACTTTATACGTTATAGTTTTCTTGCAAATGATTCAAGAAAATTTAGAACCTATTATGCAGACAATACTCCTGGAATAGATTATAGTTGTACTTTTGAAGGTGAAGACGGAGGCACCTTCTCTGCCGTGTTTCCAATTGGAATCGACCTTTTTTGGTTTTAGACCAAAAGACAGAGTACAAAATCACGAAAACATTTTTAATTTAATTTGGTTCGGCGAAGGTCGATGGAACTGGAATGATGTGTATTATATGCCAATTTTCTTAAGAAAATATTGGATAGATCGATGCAATGCCATTCAATCGGATAGAGACGCAGCTACACAAAAACGAAAATCTAGTAAATCACAATCGCTTCCAACAAAACCTCGCCGTTGATATTTATTAATATATGACGCAATTACAATTCATACAACGGTTAAAGCAGCAACCTAGAATGGGTATGCCAGTCAATGAAAATACGACCGGAGCTCAGTTTAACAAAGGGTTAAAGGATTCACTTACAAAATTAGTAACAGAATTAGGTGATTCGGCAATTGTTAAGATAAATCAAGATTTATCAACATCATTTCAAAGCGCAGGAGAAGCCGCAGCATTTTTTGAAACAAGAATATCCGGTCTTAACAAAGGCATGGGTATTACCAGTGCTGCCGCAAACAAATTAAACACTGTTTTTGTTAAAGAGTTAGGTCCAGCATTGAACAAAGACATTCCACGTGGATTTAAAATATCCAATTTGGAAATGCAAAAATATGCAGTTAACATGCAAAAAATGTTACCAACATTAAAACAAGTTAATTTAGGTAACAACAAGCATTATAAAGGCATGATGCAAGTTCAAAACATAATGAAACAAAGTGTTGGATTATCTGATGAACTTACTAATTCATATACACAATATGCTGCTCAAATGAAAGGTAATGCTTCACAGCAATTAAAATTTACTAAAGCATTTTCTGATATGATTGATCCAGACGGTACAATGGGCGCATTTACACAGATAACTACCCAGATAGCAGAAGCTGGTTCCGAAATACAAATTCAATATGGTCGACTACCCGGCAAGCTAGAACAATCGGTAATGAAAGCAAAGAAATTTGGATTTTCAATACAAGATATAGCTAAGATGGGCGATAAACTGTTAAACATTGAATCTAGTATTGGCGATGAATTAGAATACCAATTATTAAGCGGCCGAAGACTTGTTAATGACCAGGGAGAAAGTTTAACCAATAAAATGCGAGAAGCTGCTCTGCAAGGAGACATGAACAAACAAGCAGAAACATTAAATGAAATTGTAATGCGAGAAGGCGATCATATTAAGAACAATATGTTTGCCAGAAAACAACTTGCAAAAACATTGGGCATAGAAGAAAAACAATTAGCATCTGCACTTCAAAAGAAGATGATATTAGAAAAAGCAGGAAAAGCTGGTATTTCTTTATCACTTGATAGTGAGGATGGCGCGTTCGAAGCAGCTGCGGCAGAATTAACAAAAACTGGGGAAATGACTTCCAAAGAATTTGGAAAGTTTAAGAAAGAAATGGATACTCGAACTACCGAAGATTTATTGAAAGAGTCATTATTAGTTCAACGAGAATCATTAATGGTTGGTTTAATGGCAATAGATGATCAAGATGGACTGCGAAGCAATGTGTTGAGCCTTGTTGGTGCAATGGAAATGTCTGGAATCGATCCCACATCTAAAATTGGAAAAACTATGGGAGCAGCTGCGGGCGTTAAAGGTGTAGCCAACCTAGGGAAAAATGCCGTCGAGGCTGTGTTTGGCAGTACCGGGATGGCTATACTTACAGACATACTGGATGGAGAATTTGGTGCCGCATTTGAAAAAACAGTTGATGGGGTTACAAATTATACCGGAGCCACATCTGAAACATCTATAACATCTACTCCTAAACTTGCCATGGGTGGCCCAGTGTCTGCCGGGGCATCATATACAGTTGGAGAACAAGGACCAGAACTATTTGTTCCAACAGCCAATGGTTCAATTGTATCAAATGCTAATACATCCGGTGGTACGGCATTAAACACAGATAACCGAGATGTAGTAGCAGCAATTAACGCATTATCACAAGCAATAATAAATCAGCCAGCATCATCATTTAACGGAACGAGAGGATAACACATGGAAAACCCAACAACTGGCAATGAATCACAATTTCAACGTCCATTCAATATATTGCCTGACAGGTTGTATCGAACTACAATCGGCCGGGGTATTACTTCGGGTCAATTCACAACACCATTACAACTAGGAAACTACAATACATATGACATATTACCAAATGTTTCATATACTAATCCGACACGAGAAGAGCCATCACAATTTATTAAGCCATTTACTGTTAAAACAACATCACCAATACCACATAACTTTATATCAAGCAACATAGACAGAGGTACAATAGAAAACAAAGGAATTCAATTAGCAGGAAATATATTAGGAGGTACTTTAGGTTTAAGTAGTATATCTAGTATAGGATCATCATTACTGAATTCGGGTCATTATTCGACTACATATAATACATTGCCATTTGACAGTCTAACATCACAACCACCACGTGGTGCATTTAATGCGGCTGAATCATTTAAACTAGGGGCTGTTGTACCAGGGGTTAAATATCAAGATTTTAGAAGTCGATACAGAATAAGCACAGAATCTGGTCCTGGCAAGGAAATTATAGACAGTATAAGTTCATTAAACGCCAACGGAGCATCTGCTACACTACGAGGTAGTTTTAGAGCAGGAAAATATGCTCTAGCATCATTGTCGCCAGCAGGAGCATATTCTGTATTTAATATAAAACAAACATATGGGTTTGGTGATCATGACGATCCTGGGGCATTACGAAAAGACTTTACTGCTAGAAGTATGGTAACAACAAAATGGAAAAAGTCAAACCTCCGTCGAATAGACAAAGGTAAAGAAGATAATGGAGGTAAATTTGTTCCTACAATTAATCCGTTGGAACGAGCAACACCATTTAGAGGAGATAAAGTAAATGTTATTGATTATAAAAAAAGCACATTAAAATCAGCATATAGATGGATGCCTAAACGGTCTAAAATTCTAGGAAAAATTACCGATTTTTTAGGAACTGGAGTTACGCAAGATTTTATAAAATTTTATTTTACCGGGCCTACAATTCAACCAGGCGGAGATCAGGAAGACGATATCATGGCATTTAGAGCTATTATAACAAGTTTTGACGATTCATTCTCAGCTGATTGGAGTAGCGTAAACATGGTAGGTCGAGCCGATCCCAATTATCACTATGGTGGATTTTCTAGAGCAGGCTCATTGGCGTTTGATATATATGCAACAGATCGGGATGAATTAAAGCCAATATATAGAAAATTAAACGCACTTGCAAGTTACACTGCACCAATATATGACAGTAATAGTATTGCAATGATCGGTCCATGGATGCGAATAACAATTGGCGATATCCACAACCAGCAACCCATAGTGATGACTAGCGTAACATATACATATGGAATGGATACACCATGGGAAATTAATATTGAAAATGATCCAGAAAATATGCAAACACCAATGCGTGTAAGTGTAACCTGTCAATTTAATATTATTGGAAATGATATACCGCAAAATAATGGAAGACTTTTGTCATTGGCAAAAAAATACACAGACGATGGCAAATCGATACAAGGCAATGATAATTGGTTAAGTGATTCTAAAAGCACAGTACCAAATCCACAAGAGTTTAACAAAACATTCCGTGGTAAAAAAGCAGAAAGAAAAACAGCCCGCGGCTTAAGAGCAGACGATGATACATTATCGAGAAAAGACTCTTTTACAGAGGCAAGGAAACAATTAGCTAAACCGGGACAATAATGGGACGATATTCAACAACATCAATAATACGAGACAACGACGGTTACCGTAAATTGGCAACGTCAATAATACCAAATCCAGATATATCGGATGATGATGTATATATACAAATAACAAGCACAGACCGTTTAGATAAATTAGCACATTTATTTTATCAAAATTCGGCATTATGGTGGATAATAGCTGCAGCAAATAATTTAGGTAAAGGAAGTTGGATAGTGCCACAAAATACGAGTATTAGAATTCCCGGCAAAAATAATATTTTAGACCAAATTAAACAAACAAATCAAGATCGATGAGTTACAATATATTTTATACTGAAGTAGATAAAAATTTACAAACAGAACTAAACGCTCGAGGAAGAGCTGGTATGTTCGATCGATCTAATAAATCGCTAGATTATATGTTAGGTAAAGTTGCAAATGTAAAATTAACTGCGTATGAAAGTAGTGGAAGCACAAGTGCCATAGTATATGAATTGGGTGGTGCAGAAGTACGAGGCTCACGATATCAACCAAATACATTTCTATCTGATCCATCATATACACAAGATCAATTACTTTATGACGACGCCGGTTCTGCTTATACTAAAGAAAATACAATACAAGACGTATCGAGAAGGGTAGGACCATATATTTCAGACGCAACTGTAAATATAGGCGACCATTCATTTGGTTTATTAAACAAAGCAGATATTAATATAGTTATACCTAATGTAGATCGAGATTTAGATACAATAGAACACGTATTTTTTAGACCTGGCAGATATGTTCGTATAGATATAACGCATCCTGAAAATGCCGTTATAACTAGAGACTCAGACCATGGTGGATTGTTGTTACCAAGTATTTTGCCAAACCAAGATAAATTAAAAACATTATACCCGAATTTATTAGATACCCAACTAGAAAAATTAAAATTAGATGCTCGTAGAATTAATTCATATAGATTCGAAGGATTAATAACTAATTTTAATTTTTCATATGACAAAGATGGGGTAGTTAATGCGTCAATTAAACTAACTGGTACTAGTAATGTATACACTGATGTATCAATGTTTCAAAATTCTGATGCTACAAAAGAGAAAGAAGAAAAAGAAAAAATAGCCGATCCAGAAAATACTACAACATTAGAAACCGTGTCTGCAGAAACTGGTAGTAACTATACATCAGAATTTTATGAAAATTTATATGATATTGTTGATCAGAACATTGCACTTGATATTTTGCTGACGGCTGCTGAAAATGACATTATTCCAATATCAGATGTAGCGTATGCAGAAGGCAATGAAATTGAATATATATTGAATCTAGATATTAATACAACTGAAAAATTACCTACCGATGTTTTGTCGAAATTAGATTTAAAAGAATCACATTATAATCCAGTAGATACAAATGATCAGTGGGTGTTAAAAGGAGATCCATATCCAGTACTTCCAGAAAATATACACTCAACATCAATATATGATTATCGATATATTACATTAGGTGCATTAATTGAATTTATCAATGGTCGGGTTTTGTCTAAAACTGGTGGAGAAGCTTCATCAGCAATACCATTAATAATGTGTAATGAGTTAACTACTATTAGCAACTATTATAGTGAATTAGTGTCCGCTGATCCTGAAAGCATATTATTATTACCAAAAACCCCAGGTGATAAATCTGGTATGAATTCATATGGCGGGTTGCAATATTATCAAAATATAATATCAGCTGCAAGCCAAGAATGGCCAGGAGTATGGGAAGAAATTAAAGATTCAACCGGACAGCAAACGAGGGTTTTATATCCATCTAGAATTTTTATTAATTTATCACTAATTAATTCAATTGTTACTAAATTAAGTAATACTGGTAATACTGCATATACTATAAAAGGATTTTTAGCAGAAATTTCTTCATATATTAACATGAATACAGCAGGAGCAATTGACTTAAAATTAGTAACACATCCTACATTCCAAGATGCATTATTATTTGCAGATGTTAAGTGTTTAAAACCAATACCAGAGACAAAATCCGAGGTCCAAGAATCCCATTCATTTGTTTGGACCAACGGTGAAACAATAACCATACCATTACAAGAAACCGATCCAGATCCCGTACAACCATATATCGTACCAATGTTTGCTAATCACCCAGAAGGTACTATCTGCCGAGATTTTAAATTTAGTGCATCATTACCAGAAAATGCTAAAAATTTATCATATGTTTTAAATACATCAGATGCTATATCAGAAAATGACATTGCCCCATTTATGAATTTTATGTATACAGCAGGAGCTGGCGATGCCGATGCTATTAATAAATTTCGTGAAAAATATGAACAAAACTATAATTCAAAAATAGAAGCATTAACCTCAGCAAAATTAAATTTTGGTAATGATCCAACTGACGAAGCCCCTCAACTACAATTGCGTAAAGCTTTATATGAATACATGAAATTTCCAACTCCAAATATACAAGCGTCGCAACTAGCATCAGCACCAGTATTTCCATTTCAGGCCAGTTTTACAATTGACGGCGTTAATGGATTACGATATGGCGATGTTCTTATATTTCATGCATTGCCGTCTAGATATAAAGTTAATACTGTTTTTAGTATAATTGGAATCACACACAATGTAACAACACAAGGACAATGGACTACGGGTGTCAATTGTATAATGAGGCCAAATATAAAATGAGTAGACAAAAGTCATATTACGGCGCGGATGAAATTACCAATAATTTATATGCATTTAATAACGAATTAATGTATAGTAATGGTGTTGAATATATTGGATTATATCATAAATATACAACTGGCGAAATATATAGTCAACCAAGTTGGAATCGAAATACATCTCGTAAATTAATTACGTATGAGAATTTGAATACTGATCGATATAAATATAAACAATTGAATCCAGATATAAATGTAACATTTCAATCACTAATTCTAAAACCAGTTAGTATAACATCATCCGATATCAGCCGAGGTTTTGTTATACGATATTTTATTCAAAAACAAAATTCTAAGAATATTATAGAAATAGATCAATCGCAATTTGATAAATGGAAAGCATCACAGATTGATAATATAATGTATAATGCAATAAAATTACCATGGTATATATCCGGCCAGAAAACCGATTCATCAAATGGTCCAGTTAAATTACTCGGTGTAGTAACAAAAAATTTAAATCAAATCAAACTGGCTACAAAACGAATGCCAGGTATTAGTATTAAATTGTCTAATCCACTTGAATATTACACCGACGTAGACTTCATAACACCCACAGACATAAACGGATTGGATTCGTAAAATTATTTTACTATTATATTGTATATGATAGTGGACTATGAATCTGATGTTAAAACCTGCCTGAACATAATAGCAGAAAACAAGACATTGTTAGTTCCGATCTATGCAAACCCAACCACTCATACGTGTATACAAGATATCTATGCATTGTATATATATTGTGAAGATGATAGTGAGTGGATAGTACCAATACATCATACAGAACAAATAAGGGGCTTCAACGAATATCTTAAGGACTTCTTAGCATTAACTGATATATATATCCATGACAAGAAGCGATGGCTTCAAACCGGTGGAAACGATGCCGTATGGGATGTAAAGACTTTGTGGTGGTATACTTACAATGAACCATATGATGAAACCCACTATCCAACCGCAGCTCATGAATTTTATTGGCGTAGACTAAAATCATTATCTCAAGTAAATTCAGTAATACCAATGCAACAGCATCTGGCAATGTGTCAAAAGATTAGGCATTATGCATGGCCAATGATATTAAATGTAAAACTTACAGATTCATATAAACAGTTCAATGAGTTGTATCCCAGAACATTTGCTGACATAGAACAAAATGGGTTAGCAGTTAATAGCACTTTTCGTATGCCAGAACTAGTTAATGGCAATCGAGTGTATTCCAGATACAACTATCATACCACAACAGGTAGACCAAGCAATGCATATGGTGGATTCAATTATGCGGCAATGAACAAAGAAGATGGTACTAGAGCAGCATTTATAAGCAGACACTCAGCTGGAGCTTTAGTAGAAATGGACTTTGATAGTTATCATGTTAGACTGATTGCTAAATTAATTGGATATGATTTGCCAGACACAAGTATACATGACTATTTAGGTCAATTCTATTTTGGTGTCGACAAATTAACGGAAGAACAACGATCGGAAAGCAAAAGCATAACATTTCGACTTTTATATGGAGGCATAGACAAAGAGTTTTTAACTATTCCATTCTTCCAGCAAGTGCATGATTTTGTGTTTAAACTTTGGGCTACATGGAAACGTAGTGGTTGCATAAAAACTCCTATTATAGGCAGAAGCATTTGCAAAGACCAAGTCACCAACATGACGTCATATAAATTGTTTAACTATTATCTGCAAGCCACTGAAACAGAAGTGTCTGTTAAAAAATTAGCAGAACTACAACGGTATCTGCAAGACTATGAAACATGTATAATATTGTATACATATGACTCCGTCCTATTCGATGTTCCTTTATCAGAAGCCAAAGGCCTATTGCCGGAAATTAAAATGTTATTAGAAACGGGTAATTTTCCGGTGAAATGTAAAGTTGGCGATATTTATGATAAAATGAGTAATATCACGTTATGAATATAGATTCTATAATTACCGAATGGACATACCGATTAGACAAGGGGTATCCAGATTGCGAAGAAGATTACGTAGAACTTAGAAATGTTTTACAAGAAATGACCGATCTTCCAGAAGCTGAACAAAATGTCATAGTTAAACGAGCAATGGGCCTTACTGAGGATGAAGAACAATTATCAAAGTTAGATAACGGAGACATTCCAAAAAATGATATTGAGTTATTAAAACAAGCATTTATAAAAATAGCTCCAGTCTATTCTAGATATCTTAAAATATTCAGTATGTTTGATCCAAATTCACTAGGAACAATATCTGAAGTGTTGTTATCTACATTGCTAAATAAACAACCTAAAATTGTATCTGTACATACTGGCGGCGCACAAACAATAAACGATTTACGTGTTAATGGACACGCAATTAGTTTAAAAACAACAGAAAAAGGAAAGGCAATTAGTTTAGGGAGTGATATTAAAAATATAGATGATAGGAATATAAAAGGAGTATTAACTTATTTAAATTTTTTAAAAACATCAGATACAAATTTTGAATCAAAAACAATAACAGATATTGTTAAACTCGATGAAAAAGATGATGACGATACAAAACGAGCTAAAGAATCAATTAAACAACGAATTAACTCAATAATAAACAAGATAGCAGGAGAAGACGGTAACGATCATTATTTTGTATGGGTAGAAAAAATAAAAAAACCTGGTTCTAACAATCCAATAACCGCAATACGTATTCACACGTATAAATACGATAGGAATAATTTATATAATGAATTTTATAATGGATATCCACATATTGCTAAAACTGGTTGGAGTATAACAGATAAAACTAATGCATTAGTAAATACTGACAGTGCATATAAATATTTAAATATTACACCCCATGCTGTCTATAAATTTGCTGGAGACGATGTGCCAATAGAAATTTCGTTAGGCGTAAAATTACTAAATAAAAAAATAGCTCCGGAGCAATTAATATCTTCAGAAATTTTAAGCGTATTAGATTCATTATCTATAAAACTATTTGGAGAATAATTTGAAAACACAACTACTATGCACATTTGCACATCAATCAGATTTAAACATTATAACTGATTACATACAACAAAGTTACACTATACCAGAACAACGAATATTTGTGTTTTCCAATGCTGAAAAAACAGATCAATTGTATTGCACTTATAATGCTGACAGCACAACACGCAGAGGACAAAACACCATAAGCATACATCGTAAAAAAGAAACCAACACCTTGTATACGGTTAATGCATTAAACGCAATTATACGACGAGTCAACAACGGAGTGTTAGACAAAACATATCAAGTAGATTGGACACACTATCGCAATTCATTTATATTAACCGACGATTCCGATTACCGAGTAGTTGAATTAACATTTTTCAAGAAGATTTCTTGGTAACCTGATATTTATTATATATAATAGGATAATAACATGATACGACTTAAAGATTTAATAGCAGAACAACATATGGACTTCTCTCCGGGTATGCCCGATGGTAATTCAAACGCACAAAAAGACTTTAAACTAATAGTTAATTACGCCCATATAGATTTCAACCTAGGCGGCGATTTTGACTTCGAAGTCGACGGCGAATTAGACGGGCAAATGATTGATTCATTGATTGGTGAAATAAAAATGTATCTCGATGATCGGAATACCGATTTGGAATATGTATCGGCATTTCATATGTATGATCAAACCAGAGCTATATCAGACATAAAATTAGATTGCAAAATACAAATAGACGGAGACGAAATTGACTTAACAATCATGATGGATGCAACCGGCAGTGTATTATCTATAGATATTCAAGATGCATCAATAGCAGATAAACACGGAATAAATGATCAAACTATAGAAGATCATCTACAAAAACTAGGATTGTAATGATACGACTTAAAACATTGATAGAACAATCACAACCACCAGAAGACAAAATAATTGACATCAAAGGGTCAGAACCTTATTACACTGTAATTTACAGACATGAAGGAAAAAATTATAAAATTGAATTTGAAGACTATGAATTAATAGATCGTGTCGACGAATATGGATGGACAGGTACCATAATGGGAGTTGATCAACATGGCGGTGAATGGATTTGTTATGCTAATGCCGTTGGTTTAGGCGGAGGAGATTATGATTGGGACATAGATTGGGATCAGATTTCATATCAAGGTATACCAAAAACAAAAGATGGGGTTGATCCAAATTCATTAGATTGGCAAGAAAGTGATGATCAAAACGCTGAAATGGGAGGCACTGCAGTAGTAGCTAAACATAATGGAAAATATTATGCTGCAAATGATCGCAACGGGCAATTTGATGAATTTCATGAAATTGACAAAGATCAATACAATGACGAATTAGGAATTCGATAATAAAAAACTTAACAAATTACTTGGACTTAACGATTTAATTATCTAATATATAATTAATAAATAACATAAATTAATAACTTAACAAAAAAAG
>ENA-OSJC01001274-OSJC01001274.1-marine-metagenome-genome-assembly--contig:-NODE-1274-length-21091-cov-16.770819_pt1 | contig 21091 bp, 19 predicted proteins | sample MGYA00237885_ERZ534234 | MGnify/ENA primary metagenome ERZ534234 (study PRJEB26413, sample SAMN06343907) | marine metagenome | isolation source: coastal waters | place: Atlantic Ocean: West Antarctic... | reverse complement strand
AAAAGTAGAATTCAACTTGGTCTAAAACAATTAGGATCTCATCCTTGGCATGATTTAGATGAAAAAATTGCTGTCGGCGATGTTGTTAAAGGTAAGGTTGTTGTAGTTGCTGATTATGGTGTTTTTGTTGAACTACAAGCGGGAGTTGAAGCTCTTTTACATGTTTCTGAAATGTCATGGTCAACTCACTTGAGAAGTGCTAACGATTTCTTTAAGAAAGGTGATGATGTTGAAGCTAAAATTCTTACACTTGATAGAGAACACAGAAAAATGTCACTAGGAATTAAACAAATGCTTCCTGATCCATGGGAAAAAATTGAAGAGAAGTTTCCAATTTCATCTCAATTAAAAGTGAAAGTAAGAAACTTTACAAACTTTGGAATATTTGTTGAACTTGTGGAAGGAGTTGATGGTTTAGTTCATATCTCTGACCTTTCTTGGACAAAGAAAGTAAAGCATCCTGCTGAATTTACTACTGTTGATTCAATTTTAGATGTTGTAGTATTAGATATTGATCAAAAGAATAGAAAGATAAGTTTAGGTCACAAACAATTGGAAGCTAATCCTTGGGATTTACATGAAGACAAATATCTTGTAGGTGAAGAGTTTTCAGGAATTCTAAAAGAAGTTTATGATAAAGGTGCTTTAATTGATCTTAATGATGAGGTTGAAGCATTTGCTCCTAAAAGGCACCTTGAAAAAGAGGATGGTTCTTTAGTTGCTTTAAATGAGAAAGTGAATTTTAAAGTTTTAGAGTTTTCAAAAGAAAATAAAAAGATTTTAGTTTCACATACTGCTACTTTTAAAGATGATATGATTAAAGAAAAAAAGAAATCAGCATCCAATACAAAAAAGGTCATGAAAAATATACAAGACAATCAACATCAATCTACTCTTGGGGATCTAGATAGCTTGTCGGCTTTAAAGAAAGATTTGGAGAAAGGAGAATAATTAATTTAAAAACCCCGATTATCGGGGTTTTTTTTTGAATATATTTGTAGCATCAATGAAAAATGAAAGACAAATATTAAGTAGTAGTCAACTTGAAATAACTATTAAGAGGTTATGTCAACAATTAATTGAATCACACTCTGATTTTTCTGAAACTGTTTTAATCTCTCTGCAGCCTCGAGGAAAACATTTGCTAAATAATATACTTGCTATTTTGTCGAAAGAGTTTAATTGTAAAAATATTTCTTCTGGTGATTTAGATATTTCATTTTATAGAGATGATTTAAGGACTAAACAACTACCTGTTATCCCTGAAAAGATGAACATGGATGTGTCTACTGAAAATAAGAAAGTTGTTTTAATTGATGACGTATTATTTACAGGAAGATCAGTAAGAGCAGCAATGGATGCTTTAATGCCTTTTGGAAGACCTAAATTAATAGAATTATTAGTTCTTGTTGATAGAAGATTAAGTCGTCATATTCCTATACAACCTAACTATGTTGGTAAGGTAGTAGATGTAATAGATTCTGAAAGGGTGATTGTGAATTGGGGAATGAACAATGTTTTAATAATAAAAGATAATAATGAATAGTTTATCAGTAGAGCACATGCTAGGAATTAAATATCTTATTAAAGATGATATTAATCTTATATTTAAAACTGCTGATAATTTTAAAAAGATAATTAATCAACCTATAAAAAAAGTTCCATCATTAAGAGATGTTACAATAGCTAATTTATTTTTTGAAAACTCTACAAGAACAAAATTATCTTTTGAATTAGCTGAAAAAAGATTATCTGCAGATGTGATTAATTTTTCATCAGCTTCTTCTTCTGTAAAAAAGGGAGAGACTCTGCTAGATACTGTAAACAATATTTTAGCTATGAAAGTTGATATAGTTGTCATGAGGCACCCAAATCCTGGTGCATCGGTTTTTCTTTCTAGAAATATAAAAGCAAAAATTATAAACGCTGGAGATGGTACTCATGAACACCCAACTCAGGCTTTATTAGATAGTTATTCAATAAGAGAAAAATATGGTATCGTTGAAGGTAAAAAAATAGTAATTATTGGTGATATTCTTCATTCTAGAGTAGCATTATCAAATATTTATTGTTTAAAGAAATTAGGTGCTGATGTTGGAGTTTGTGGCCCATCCACTTTAATGCCAAAATATTTAGATAGCTTAGGTGTTAAGCATTTTTCAAATTTAAATTCTGCTTTAAATTGGTGTGATGTTGCTAATGTTTTAAGGATTCAACTTGAAAGACAAGATGTTCAGCTTTTTCCTTCTTTAAGAGAATATTCAAATGTTTATGGTATTAATAAAAATGTACTAGATAATCTAAACAAAAATATTACTATTATGCATCCAGGACCAATTAATAGAGGTGTTGAACTAACTTCAGATGTTGCTGATTCAGAGCATTCTATTATATTAGATCAAGTAGAAAACGGAGTTGCTATTCGAATGGCTGTTTTATATTTGTTATCACTTAAAAAATAAATATAAATGTCAGAAACAATAGTTTTTAGATTATCTGAGAAAAATGATTTTTCTAAAATTAATTCTACTAAAGAAACAAAAAACTTTATTGCAGATCTTACTAATGTTGAATTATCTGTAATTGATATTGTGAAAGAAAAATTTATTAAATTTGATGAAATAATTTACAATAATAAAGGTTCCTTTGTTATAGTAAGCCTTATTAATTTTAATGATGATTTAAATATTGTTCCATCATTACAAGAGGCTTATGATTTTATCGAAATGGAAGAAATTGAACGACAATTAAATTAAAAAATATGAAAAAATATATCCTAACCTTATTTATCCTTTTGTTTTCTTTATCTATATACGCTCAATGTGTTCCAGATCAGCAGTTTACATCTCCTGGGATATATCCAGATCAAGCAACTAATCTTCCTGCGGCAAATGTTGGGCAGCCTTATTCTGCAATTATAACTGCATTAACTCCTTTAGATACAGTTGTTGATATCTCGGGATTGCTTTTGAATGTAACTATTGCTAATATTGATTTAACAAGTATTACAGGTTTGCCTAATAATTTTACTTATGATTGTCAACCTCCAAATTGCTCTTTTCCAGGAGGAGCATATTCATGTGCAGAAATTTCTTCGACTATTGACCCAACAATCTCCGATCTTGGAGTTTATCCTTTAATTATGACAACATCAACATTAGCTATTAATGTTCCTTTGTTAGGGACATATACTCAAGTTGATACTGTTGATTATTTCTTTATTGAAATTACTTCTGCTACATCTAATGATATCGGGTATTTTAATGATAATTCATTTGAAATAAAAAACATCTACCCTAACCCAATTAAAAATAATTCTAAATTATATTTTATTACAGGAAATTCTAAAAAAATTAATCTTTTAATTTATAATACTTTAGGCAATATTGTTTCTGATCAACTCTTAATCTCTAATAGAGGAGTTAATGATATAAATCTTAATCTTTCTCACTTGTCAGGAGGTATCTATACAATTGTTTTAAAATCTGATAATAAATCAATATCTTCTAAAATAATTGTGAGTAAATAATAATGTCTTTTAAGTTAACTGTTTTAGGTTCTAATTCAGCAGTCCCTTTAGAAAATAGAAACCCCACTTCTCAGCTCTTAAATGTTAATGAACGTTTTTTTTTAATTGACTGTGGTGAAAACACTCAGGTACAATTAAGAAATAATGGTTTAAGTTTTCAAAGAATTCATCATATTTTTATAAGCCATTTGCATGGGGATCATTACTATGGTTTAATTGGTCTTATAAATAGTATGCATCTTTTAGGTCGTAAAAAAGAGCTTCATATTTATGCTCATGAACCATTGAAAGAAATTATTAACCTTCAACTTCAAGCGGCGTCTGTTGATTTAAGTTTTCCGCTTTTTTTTCATACTCTTTCTTATGAATCAGAAGCAATTTTATACCAAGATGATGTTATTACCGTCTCTAATATAATATTAGATCATACTATTAATTGTTCAGGGTTTATATTTACAGAAAAAAAATATAAAAGAAAGATTGATAAAATTAAGATTGAAAAATATGGTATTCACCATGATCATTATTTGTCATTAATGAATGGTGAAAACTATAATTTTGAAGGGGTTGAAATAGAAAATAATAGGTTAACCAAAAAGCCCAAAAATTTTCATTCTTACGCATTTTGTTCCGACACTATATTTCTACCAGAGCTAGCTAAAAAGTTAAAAAACGTTGATGTTTTGTATCACGAAACAACATTTGCAAATGGTCTTGAAGAAAGAGCTATAGAGACTGGACACTCAACTACTGCTCAAGCAGCAAAAATTGCAAACTTGTCTCATGTAAAACTATTAATCACTGGTCATTATTCCAGAAGATATATTGATTTAAATATATTGTTAGATGAAACTAAAGATGTTTTTACTAATTCTATCCTTTCATACTCAGGTATGTCTATTGATTTCAATACAATTTATCCGAGAAATAATATTTAGGTATATTTGCTTAAAATCAAATCAATGAGAAACTTTTTAATCGTTATTTTATTATTTTTCATATCTGTTTCAGATGTTTTTCCTCAAGTAAATTCTTCAGATGTTTTAGGTGTTAATTGCTATAATGACACTGGCTATATTGCTCTTGATTTACAAAATGGTTCAATTGCTTATGAATGGGAATTACAAAATTTTATTGATTCTATTTGGTATCCTATTGACACTAGTTTATATACTATAAGTTCAACTTCTGATACGATTACGTCAACGGTTTGTGGTAGATATCGAGTATCTATTTTTAACTCAAATCCATTTTTTTTTCAGCAAGAGATATTTATAATACCATGTCCTGTTTCAATAGGTTTAGGTCAAGATAATATTCTTTGTTATGGCGATTCTTCTGGTGTTTTATATGCTCCTACTTATGGTGGTGTTGTTTTAGACCCAGATTCTAGTTTAATTTTATTAGATACTTTAAATGGTGATGAGTATTATGAATATCAATGGTTTAAAGCCGATAGCTTGAATGGTTTTAACGAGATATTTCTTAATGACACAAATTATATTCTTATTGGAGTTTCATCTGGTTATTATAAGTCAATAGTAACTGATGCCATTGGTTGTACTGATACTCTAAATTATTTTGCTGTAAATAATCCTATTCAATTAAAATTTGATTCTCTACTAGTAAATAATGTTTCTTGTGAAAATAAAAGTGATGGAAGCATATTATTATCAGTTTCCGGAGGTAAAAAGAATACTCCTTCAAATAAATATTTTTATTATTTAATTAGAAATAATGATACAATTGCCTTTAGTGATCTGATAGGGTCATCAAATAATTTTTCACATATTTCTTCTTCCAATAATCTACAATCCTTATATTCTGATACAATATTAATTGAGAATTTGCCATCAGGTCAATATAACTTGAGTATAGTTGATTCTTTTGGATGTAATATAGCTCAGGCATTTGTAATAAATGAGCCTAATCCATATACAGCTTTTTCATCTACGTTAACTCCTTTACTTTGTCTGTCTGATAGTGTTTGGATCTATATTGACAGTGTAGTGGGTGGTAATAATAACCATTTATACTATTGGATGGACTCTCCCAATAATTCAGATTCTTTATATGTTCAAGCAGGTGAATATTCAATTATCATTAATGATACAATATTCGGATGTATAGACACCCTTATTGCTGAATTTGATCCTATCTTTGAAATGAATGTTAGTGTAACCATACAAAATGCTCTTTGCTATGGAGATTCAAGCGGCTCTATTAATATTGATTCTATTTATGGTGGAAACGCTCCATATTCAATTCAATGGGGTGGAGTTGATAATAATAATTTATATGCTGGTAATTATGTTATTGAAATAGTAGACTCAATTGGATGTCAACAATTTGAATATTTTCAGGTTAATCAAAATAGTCAGTTAGAAATAAATTCTAATATTTATAATATTAGTTGTTTTGGTTTTAATAATGGGAGTATTGCGGTTGAAGCCTTTGGAGGTACTGCTCCTTATAATTTACAATGGCAAAATGGAACTGGAAGCGTAGATTCTCTTTATGGATTATCACAAGGTAATTACTTTTTACAAGCTGTAGATAATTTTGGTTGTCAAGTTAATAAAACATTCTCTATTAACTCTCCTGATGAATTACTTATTGATTTTTCTAATTTTTCTAATCCACTTCCTTGCTATGGGCAATTAACTACTATTGATGCTGTTTTGTCTGGAGGAACAGGGCCTTTTAACATTTTATGGAATAATGGAGTATCTACTTTACAAAATATAATTAGTGCTGGTGTATGGTCTTGTAATATTATTGATAATAATGGATGTAGTGTTAGCGAAAGCGTAACTCTTGTTGAACCAAATCAGTTTTTTATTTCGGATTCAACTTTTATCAACCCGAAGTGTGATCTAGGAGGAAGCGCAAGTATTTTAACTTCTGGGGGCACATTACCTGTTGAGTATTTATGGAATACAGGAGAGACAATATCTAGTATTTCTGATGTTACAACAAATGTTTGCTGGGTAATTGCAACTGATGCATGTGGAAATACTGATTCTGTTGGTTTTAGCTTTATTGTTTATAATTTAATAACTCAAATAAGTTATATTGATTCTCTTCATAAATCATCTATAAGTATCTCAAACTTGTCTACAGCAACTAATTTTTCTTTTGAATGGATAAATGAACTTGGCAACGTTATTTCTACTGATTCAATTGTGATCAATTTATGTGAAGGTACATATTATATTAGTACAACAGATGTTGTTAATGGATGTGTTACATATGATACATTAGTAGTTAATTTTAATATTACTAATAGTATTTTTGATATTGAAACTACTACAGTTTTACCTGACTCAAGTCTTTGGGGATTCCCTCCTTATTCTTATTTGTGGGATAATGGAGATAACACTCAACATGCTAATCTATGCGCAGGAGCCCATTGGGTTGAAGTTACAGATAATGACGGATGTGTAGTAAGAGAAGATTTTACCATTGATAATTTAAGTATTATATTAGATCCTGCTGATGCAATAATTGAATGTGATTTAGAAAACCTTGATATAGAATTAAGCGTATCTGTATTTGGAGGAACTGATCCTTATACTTATTTATGGGCAAATGGGAGTACTGATAGTACGACTAATCTTTCCATTAATCCTGGACCATTAAGTATTCAAGTTATGGATAATAACGCATGTACTTTAGATACCCTTTTTACAATTACAGCTATGACTCCAGAATGTGTGCCTAATGTATTTACTCCAAATAATGATAATGTAAATGATTTTTGGAACTTAGAAAAAGCATTTATTTATGATGATACAGAGGTTAGAGTTTATGGTAGGTTTGGTCAAAAGATTTTTGAGTCTACAGGCTATGAATTACCATGGGATGGTACTAATAACAATGGTAAAGATGTTCCTCAAGGAGCATACTTTTATCATATTAAATTAGGTAATGGTTTCGAGCCAATTAAAGGAACTGTTACAATTTTGAGATAAATTTCTTTAATTTTTCTACTTCATTTTTGTCAAACCATTCGATATCAGAGTCTTTCTTAAACCAAGTTATTTGTCTTTTTGCAAGTCTTCTTGTATTTTGCTTAATATTTGAAATTGATTCTTCCAGAGTTATCTCTTTGTTTAAATAGTTTATTATTTCCCTATATCCAACTGTTTGCATTGCGTTTTGAGTTTGATTTTTTTTTAAACCTTTAACCTCATTAACTAATCCACAATCTATCATATTATCAACTCTTTGATTTATTCTCTCATATAATTTTTCTCTGTCAAGTTTAATTCCAATCTTAATTATATTAAATTCTCTGTTTTTTTTATTTTTATTATAAAATAAGTGAATTTCTTTGCCTGTATGCTGATATACTTCTAGTATTCTAATAAGTCTTTGTGGGTTTTTATTGTCAATATTGTTAAAATTTAAAGGATTTATACTTTTAACTTTTTCTTGCAGCCACTCTAACCCTTTAGATTTATAGTTATTAATGATTTTCTCTCTTATAGTTTTTGGTACTTTAGGTATCTTATCTATTCCATTGCAAATAGCATTTATATACATCCCAGAACCACCTACCATCACAGCAAATTCATTTTTCTTAAAGATTTCATTTAATTTAGTTAAGGCATCAATCTCAAATTTCCCTACGTTATATGAATCATTTAATGATAAATGTTGAATAAAATGATGTGTAACTTCATTTAATTCTTGATTAGTCGGAACAGCGGTTCCAATACACATCTCTTTGTAAAACTGTCTAGAATCACATGAAATGATTTCAGTCTTTTTTTCTTTTGCAACTTGTATTGCTAAAGATGTTTTTCCAATAGCTGTTGGGCCTAGAATAATGATAAGAGTTTTATTCTTCATACTCATCATAATCATCTAAAGAGCTATCATCATAGAGATTGTCTTTATTTTTTTCAAAAATAATTTCTGGAGCTTCTTTTGGGAAATCTCCTAGGTTATATATGCATTTTGGCTCTTTTATATCTAAGTTTGATATTTCTTTTAGTTCTATTAGAAATCTCCACATTTTTAAATAATCATAGACATAAATTAATTTATCTTGTTGTTTTGTTAAGACATCTACAATAAGAGTGTCAATCATTAAATTTTGATTATTCTCTTCAAATGAGAGCAGAGTTATTTCTTTTAACAAATCTAAATTATCATTTGTTACATAAAAGGATGCTAATTCTTTATTATCTAGATCACAGGATTTAGTAATTATTTCATGTAATTGGTATAAGTTGTCTGTTGATGAAATTGCAATTTCTCTGACAACATTATTATTTGACTCCAGAAATAAGTTTAAAATATATTTCATTATAGAGTTTCAATATTTAATTCTTTAGCTTTCTTTCTAAGAAATTTTTCAGCATCTTTTTTTTCATTTTTTACCAAGCCATCAAGTATAGCTTCTTTTATAGCATGTTTTAATTGTCCAATTTGTTTGCCTGAAGAAATTTTAAATATTTTTATTATTTCATGCCCATCAATTGGAGGTTGAAAATTTCTAACTCTGTCTTTTTCTTCAATTTCAATAAGTTTTTTTCTTACAAGTTGAAAATTTGAAAGATACTTTTTTACTTTATTAGGATTTTTTGAAGTAATATCTGCATCACATAAAGTCATTAGATCTTCAATATCTTCACCAGCATCAAATAATAAACGTCTTATTGCTGAGTCCGTGACAATCTCTTGTGCTAACACAATTGGTCTAAGATGAAGAAGAACTAGTTTTTTTACATAAAACATCTTATGATTTAATGGTAGTTTTAGTCTTTTAAATATTTTAGGAGTCATTTTGCTTCCTATGAATTCATGAGCATGAAATGTCCATCCTGTAGAAACTTCATATTTTTTAGTTTGTGGTTTTGCAATATCATGTAGTATAGCTGCCCATCTTAACCATAGATCATCTGTTTTTCTTGCAATATTATCTAGGACTTCTAATGTGTGATAAAAATTATCTTTATGTGCGTGATTGTTTTTTCTTTCAATTCCATGAAGATATGTGAATTCTTTAAAGAATTCATGTAAAAGTTTTGAATCAAAAAGTAATTTAAATCCAATTGATGGTTTATTTGTTAAAATAATTTTATTTAACTCCTCTGTAATTCTTTCTTGTGAAATTATTGATAATCTTGAAGAATTTCTTTTTATAGCTTTGAATGTTCCTGAACAGATTGTAAAATTTAATTGACTTGCAAATCTTACTGCACGCATCATTCTTAATGGATCATCCGAAAATGTTATATCTGCATCAAGAGGAGTACTTATTCTTTTTTCTTGTAAATCTTTCATTCCATTAAAAGGATCTAAAAAGTCTCCGAATTTTTCATTATTTAATTGAATAGACATTGCATTTATTGTAAAGTCTCTTCGATTTTGATCATCTTTTAAATTTCCATTTTCAACTATAGGTTTTCTAGAATCATTTCTGTAGGATTCTTTTCTTGCACCAACAAATTCATAGTTTTCACCATTATAATTAATCATGGCTGTTCCAAAGTTTTTAAAATAATTTAATTCGGATCCTTTTAATAGAGCGCTTACTCTTTTTGCTAGTTCAATTCCACTTCCAATACATACAAAGTCAATATCTGTTTTATTCTGTTTTCTGTTTATTAGCATATCTCTAACCCATCCTCCAACAACATATGTTGGATAACTTAATTGATCAGCTACTTTACTAACAATATTAAATATTGGATTCTGTAATTCTTTTTGGTAATTCATAATTATCTAATTTTAATTATTTCACCATTTGCACCCATTTTAATAATTCTTGAAGGAGTATCCATAATTTCATCTTTACGCAAATTTACTACATAATCTACATTGTCTATAAGTTCTTTATCAATTTGATTAAATTCTATTGGGTTGTCTTGTCCGCTAATATTTGCAGATGTTGAAACAATTGGATTCCCTAAATCTAAAATAATTTCCTGGCAGAATTTATCTTTAACTAGTCTTATAGCTGCACTATTATCTGTTGCAAGAATTTCTTTACAGATATTGTTGACATTATTAAATACTACAGTTGTTGGTTGCTTATTGTGCATTTCACTAAATGCATTTGGTGGTACTTGAAGCATTAGTTTGTAGAGATTTGTGTATTCTGCAATTAAAACAATTAAAGCTTTGCTTTTAGTTCTTTTCTTTAGCTTATATATTTTGCTAATTGCCACTTCATTATTTGCATCGCATCCTAATCCCCAAATTGTGTCTGTTGGATATAAAATTAAACCCCCTTTTTTTAAGATCTCTACAGTTTTTCTTATTTCCTCTTTCATTAAATCAAAGAATTATAAATAGATATTAGATTTTTGGAAATCTTTTCATCCTTAAAATTTAAAGCATACTGATATCCTTTTTCTATCATTAAATTTTGTAATTTTTTATTACTTTTAATATCTAAAATGGCTTGTGTTAGTTCTAATTCACTTAATGGATCTATGTATTTTGAATTTTCTCCCCCAGCTTCACTAAAACAACTTCCTTTTGAAGTTATCACAGGAGTTTTACTAAATAAAGCTTCTAAGATTGGGATACCAAAACCCTCAAAGATTGATGGGTAAATAAAAATCTCTGCTTTTTGATAAATACATGCCATTTCTTCCAGGCTTAAATTTTTAAGAAAAATAACTCTATTATTCAGTTTATTATCATCAATGAACGTTAGACACTTTTCTTTGTAAGCTATACCGCTACCAATCACTACTAATATCTGATCTGGAATATTTGCTATTGCCCGTAACAAAGTTAATAAATTCTTACGCTCTTCTATGCTCCCAACGTATAGCAAGAATTCTTTTGGTAGCTTATATTTATCAACAACTTTGTTAATTTTTTTAACACTTTTTTCTTCTTGAAATATTGGATTGCATCCTTGATATATAACCTCTATTTTTTCTTTTGAAATTCCAAAATATTTAATTATATCTGATTTAGTTTGCTGGCTGACTGCTATAATTTTATTTGCTCTCTGACATGAGGACCTGAATTTTATATCGTAAATTTTCCTGTCAATTTTAGAAAATAATTTTGGAAAACGTAAATATATTAAGTCGTGAATTGTTACAATTGATTTAATATTTGTTTTTTCTATTCCTAATGGGATCTCATGACTTAAACCATGGTAAAGATCTATCTTATTTTGAAATAAGTCTTTTACTATCGTTTTGCTCCTCCAGATACTACTAAATAATCGACTACGTATTTTATTTGGAGTTCTAATAAAAATATTTTTTGATTCGTTTAGAAAAGACAATCTATCATTTTTCTTTTCTTTTGGTGTATAAATGAAAAACTGATTTTGTGGTAAGGATTTACTGATAATTCTAATTGTATCTCTAGAATAATTACCTAAGCCAGTATTATTTGAAAATGCTCTTTTACCATCGAATCCAATACGCATTAAACTGCTACATTATATATTCGTAATGCATCATTTAATGATGTTTTTTTATCTGTGCTTTCCTTTCTTTTCCCTATTATTAATGCACATGGAACCCCGTATTCTCCAGCAGGAAATTCTTTTTGAATTGTTCCAGGAATAACAACAGATCTTGAAGGGATATGTCCTTTATATTCTATTGGTTTGTCATTGCTAACATCAATAATTTTAGTTGAAGCTGTAAGTACAACATTTGCTCCTATAACAGCTTCTTTTTCTATCCTTATTCCTTCTACTATAATTGATCGTGATCCAACAAATACATCATCTTCAATAATTACTGGTGAAGCTTGAATTGGCTCTAACACTCCCCCAATTCCAACACCTCCAGAAATATGGACATTTTTACCTACTTGAGCACAGGACCCTACAGTTGCCCAGGTGTCAATCATAGTTCCTGAGTCTACAAAGGCTCCAATGTTTACATAAGATGGCATCAAAATAACTCCTGGGGCAAGAAATGCTCCAAATCGTGCTATTGCATGCGGAACAACACGTACCTTAAGTTTAGCATAATTAGATTTTAATTTCATTTTATCATGAAATTCAAGAGGACCTGCTTCAATTGTTTCCATTTTCTGAATAGGGAAATACATAATAATAGCTTTCTTAATCCAATCATTAACGATCCAATTTCCTTCTTTATTTTCAGCAACTCTTGTTGTGCCTTCATCTAGACTATTAATAATTTTTCTGATAGTATCTTTAGTCTTTTCGTCTAAAAGAAGTTCCCTGTTTTTCCAAGCTTTTTCGATTATTGAAATTTGATTTGTTTTCATATTAGCAAATATATGTTATTTAAGTAATTTTTAATTTGAAATTTCTTTAAATGATTTGTTCATTTATCTCTAGTTTTTTAAGAACTTTTACTAAAAAAATAATTTTAAAGATACTTATTTGGTAATCTACTTTATTAAAATTCAAAAAAAAATCTCAGCAAGAAAAATCATCATTAATTAATATAATCTGACATTTTTTCCGTTTAATGTTACATTTGTCATGGCTTTTCTCTGTGGCATACAATTTGCAGTTCTATAAACTAAATAACAAAATAAATCAAAAATGAAAAAAGGTAATATTAATGTTCAAACTGAAAATATTTTTCCAATAATTAAACAGTTTCTTTATTCTGACCATGAGATATTTTTAAGAGAATTGGTTTCTAATGCTGTTGATGCAACACAAAAAATGAAAACTCTTAAGACAATTGGAGAGTTAGATTCAGATGTTAAGAAGTTAAGAGTAGAAGTGATATTAGATAAAGAGGCTAAAACCCTAACTATCAGTGATAATGGTATTGGAATGACTGATAAAGAATTAGATAAATATATTAATCAGATTGCATTTTCAGGTGCTGAAGAATTTGTAAATAAATATAAGGATGCTGATACCAAAAATTCTATAATTGGACATTTTGGTTTAGGTTTTTATTCTGCTTTTATGGTAGCAAAAGAAGTTGAAATAATTACAAAAAGTCAACTACCAAATAGTAAGCCTGTTAAATGGGTTTGTGATGGTTCTCCAAACTTTACAATGGACGAGGCTAAGAAAAAAACAAAAGGAACAGATGTCGTATTGCATATAGCTGATGATTCACTTGAGTTTTTAGAGGAACAAAGGATATCTACTATTCTAAATAAATATTGTAAATTTTTACCTGTTGAAATTAAATTTGGAACAAAAACTGATAAGATTGATGATCCAAAAGGAAAAAAAGATGATAAAGGAGAAATTGTAAAGATTGATAAGGTATCTGATAATATTATAAATAACACTAAGCCTGCATGGACAAAAGCTCCGGCTAATTTAAAAGATGAACATTATAAAAGCTTTTATAAAGAGTTATATCCTATGGAATTTAATGATCCATTATTCCATATTCATTTAAATGTTGACTTTCCTTTTAACTTAACAGGTATACTTTACTTTCCTAAGTTAAAAAATAATTTAGAAGTTCAGAAAAATAAAATTAATCTCTATAGCAATCAAGTTTTTATTACTGATAATGTAGAGAATATTGTTCCAGAATTCTTAACTCTGCTACACGGTGTTATTGATTCACCTGATATCCCTTTAAATGTTTCTAGGTCTTATCTTCAAGCTGATGGTAATGTTAAAAAAATTGCTAGTCATATAACTAAAAAAGTAGCAGATAAGCTTGCAAAAATGTTCAAGAAAGACAGAGAAGATTTTGAAAAAAAATGGGATGATATTAAGGTCTTTATTGAATATGGAATGTTAACAGAGCAAAAGTTCTATGATAAAGCAAAAGAATTTTCTTTATATAAAAATACTGCTGGTGCTTTTCATACTTTTAATGAGTACATCGATAAAGTTAAAGAATCTCATAAAAATAAAGATGGTAAAACAATTATTTTATACACTAATGATGCTAATGAACAGCATAGTTTTGTTAAATCAGCAACAGATAAAGGCTATGAAGTATTAGAGCTTGGAGGTCCTTTAATTAGTCATTTAATAAGCAGACTTGAAAGTGAAAATACTGATGTTCAGTTTGCTAGAGTTGATGCTGATATTATTGATAAATTAATTGAGAAAGAAGAGTCTACTGTTTCTAAGTTGACTGAAAAAGAACAAGAGAAACTACAGAAAATGATTGAAGAAGAAGTAGATAAGAATAAATTTACTGTTCAACTTCAAAATATGTCTGTTACTGATGCTCCTGTTGTTATAACTCAAAGTGAGTTTATGCGAAGAATGAAGGAGCAACAACAGCTTTCAGGCGGTGGAGGAATGCAAATGTTTGGTTCTATGCCTGAATCATATAATTTAGCTATTAATTCAAACCATGATCTTATTGGAAAGGTTCTTAATGAAAAGACAAAGAAGACAAGAGTTAATTTGATTAACCAGCTTCTTGACCTTGCATTACTATCTCAAGGCATGTTAAAGGGGGAGGATTTAACAAACTTTATTTCTAGGAGTGTTAATATTATAAAATAATTATACTCACTAAATAAAAAAGGAAGTAGCTTTTTAGTTACTTCCTTTTTTATTTTAAATACTTAGCAAAGTATGTAGGGTATGAAAGGTTTCTGTTGGATTTAATACAGAATATTTTAGTTGCTTTTTTGGCTGTTATTAAAATTTCTTCATTTTCTGAGATTATAATAAAGTCATCTTTACTAGTTTTTTTTTTATTTATTTTAATTTCTCCTTCTAATATATACAGTGAGTAAATTTCATTTTCCTTATTTGGAATTTTATATTCTTCATTGTTTAAATGTAATTCATATACTTCTACTCCTTCTGAATCAATTTTTATCTTAGCGTTATTTCCTATCAGTTTTTTTGTTTTGCCCTCAAAATTAAATTCCTCTTTTTTATAGTCTTGATATTCTGCCTTCTTGTAAAGACTTTGGTCTAAGTTAGGGTCGAACCATATTTGAAAAATTGCTGCATCTTTATTTAAAGCTTCAGAGTGTGACACCCCTGATCCTGATTTAATTACTTGAATATCCCCTTCTTCTAGGTCTATCCATTTTGTTAACAGTGTATCATAGTGACGTATACTTCCTTTTAATACAAAGGTTATTATTTCAAAACCTTTATGTGGGTGTAGGCCTATCGTGCTTTCTTTGTTTGCCTGGGCGTATGCCCAGTAAAAAATATTTGAATACGGCTGTATTTTGCCACCATCTTGTAGAAATCCTATGGGTTTGTTTTCAAGAATATCTCCTCCGTTAAATTGTCCTTGTGCCTGTTGGTTTTTGGTTATTATTTCTATCATTTATATTTTTACTGTTAGTATATCTTCAATTCTTGTAGTATATGAGGGTGATAATTGCTCTTGTTTCATTTTCCAGCTACTATCAAATCCTTGTGTGGCTATTTTAATAGTGTCTTTTCCCATGTTATTATTTATTACATCAAAAACATTAGATATTTTTTGATATTTACCTGTGTTTTTAGCGTCTTCAAATAAGTTTAGCTGTACTTGATTTTTTGGAATTATTTTGCTGACAATTACTCCAGCTTTTTTATATATATATTCTTTTTTATAAATTATCTTTAAGCCCCTGAGAGCTTCTTTGATTAATGTTTGATTGTCATTGGTTGCTTGACTTAATTTTAATGCAATATTACCATAGTATTGTTTTTGCTTAGTATTGAATGGGTTAGTATATAAGAAAACTCTTATTTCTGTTGTGGCTGACTCTTGTTTTCTTAGTTTCTCACTACATCTAGCTGCAAAGGTGCTTACTGCTTGGGAGAGTTGATTATAGTCCGATGTAGGCTTTCCTAATGATCTTGAGGTGCAAATATTTTTTTTAATTTGTTTTTTATTTTCTAGAGGCAAGCATGCTATCCCTTTTAATTCATGTACTATTCTTAGTCCCACTATAGATAGTTTTTTCCTTATCCATGATTCATCGATACAAATTAACTGGTATGCTGTATTGATGCCATAACTATTAAGCAGCATAGCAGATCTAGTTCCAATTCCCCATATATCTTCTACAGCTGTTTTCTGTAATACCTTTTTAATGATCTCCTTTTTTTGTAGTATAAAAACACCCGATTTAGTATGTTTTTTTGCAATCTGGTTAGCAAGTTTTGCCAGAACTTTAGTTTCTGCGATTCCAACACACACGGGTATTCCTGTCCATTTTTTTACTTTTTTACTAAGTGTTTTTGCATATTTATCTAAATCGCCATCTTGACAATCAAGAAATGCTTCATCAATAGAATATATCTCAATATCCTTACTGTTTTTTTTGAGTATCGACATTACTCTACTTGACATATCTCCATATAAAGCAAAGTTGGTAGAGAATACATTAACATTATATTTTTTAAACTCCTCTTTTCTTTTATAGGCAGGTTCACCCATTTTGATTCCTATTTTTTTTGCCTCATTGCTTCTTGCAATTACACATCCATCATTATTTGACAGTACTACTACGGGCTTTTTTTCTAGCTCGGGTCTAAAAACACGCTCGCAAGAAGCATAGAAATTATTACAATCAACAAGTGCAATCATCTGGCTTTGTGAATTATATGTGTTATGATACCCCATATTTGAAAATCCATAGATTCATTAATTTGAATCGGAGAAAAGCTATCATTTTCAGGCATTAAATAGATACTTTCATTATTTACTGCTAGGCGCTTTACAGTAAACTCTCCATCAATTACAGCGAGTACAATATCGTTGTGTTTTGGATTAAGGGAGCGATCTACAATCATAATATCGCCAGTATTAATTCCTGCTTTTGTCATTGAAGTTCCTTCAACCTTTACACAGAAAGTTGCCTCTTTATTTTTTACAATATAATCTTGTATATTTATTTCCATCTCTATAAAGTCATCAGCAGGAGAGGGGAATCCAGCAGGTACTAGAGGCTCTGCTAGTTTGATCTCATCTAAGTTTAATTGCTTAAAACTGTGAAAAGACACTTTGTTTTCTATGTTTTTTTTACTTAATTTCATGTCTATAAAATAAAGGATTTATTTTATAATAGATTCACTCTATTTGGATAAATAAATGGTTTTTTTTTACACTATTTTAATTGTTAATTGATAATTTTGTAAAAAATATTGAAATTATAGTATTATGAAGTTAACACTTTCTGAAAGAGACTTAGATAGAGTGATTGAAATGGCTTGGGAGGATAGAACTCCATTTGAAGCGATAGATTATCAATTTAATTTAGCCGAAGAAGATGTTATAAAGCTAATGCGTCAGGAGTTAAAACGTTCAAGCTTTAATTTATGGAGAAAGAGGGTTAACAGTGGTGTTAGTAGTAAACATGCTAAGAAAAGAAGCTCAGAGATTAGTCGATTTAAATGTAGTAGACAAACATCCATCTCTATGAATAAAATTTCTAAGAGATAATGCAGTTTTCACAAGAAGATATTAAGTTGCTGAATAAGATTAAGAGACTGAATTTGATTAACTCTGTAACAGGTATTAAGCCAGCTAATTTAGTTGGAACTTTTTCTAAAAAAAACTCTAATCTAGCTATTATTAGTTCCGTAGTTCATTTAAGTAGTAATCCTCCTTTATTATCTTTTATGCTAAGGCCCGATCATAAGGTTCCTAGACATACATTTGAGAATATTAAAGAAACAGGTGTTTTTACTATTAATAATATTACTAACGATTTTATTGATAATGCACACTACACTTCCGCTAAGTTTGATAGAGAGGTCTCTGAATTTGAGCAATGTAATCTAACTGAAGAGTATTTATTTAGTTTTAAAGCACCCTTTGTAAAAGAGAGTAATTTAAAATTAGGGATGAAATATATTGAAAGTGTTTTTATTAAGAGTAGTGATACTGTAATGGTTATAGGTCAGATTGAACATATTGATGTTTCTGATATTGCATTGGAAGAAACTGGTTGTATTAATTTAGAAAGACTAGCTTCTGTGGGTGTCTCTGGTCTAAATACATATTACGACCTGAGTAAAGTAAAAGATATTCCATATGCAAGAGTTGAGAATGTCCCTAAATTAAAGAAATAATTTTATTTAATTATAAATTTAGAACAGCTATTATTCAGCTTTAAAAAATAAATCCCTGGATTAATTTTACTTGTGTTAATTTTATGAGTAAAATCAGATTTTATAGATTTTAAGATAGTTTGGCCATAAATATTAAATATCTCTACATACCCATAATTATTCCCCTGAATATTTAATAAATATTTAGTGGGGTTAGGGTAAATTAATAATTCATTTGAAATATCAAAATTTGTAGCGCTTATTAAGGAAGAATCACTACTGTACAGGCTTAGACCTCCTGAGTAGTTTCCAATTATAAAATCTGGTTTTTGATCATTATTAATATCCTTTATTGCTACTCTTGATTTGCTGCCGTCTGAAATGGAGAGAGCAGAAATTGAATCAAACGTTCCAGCGAGATTATTATCGATATTATTGTATTTATAAATTTCACCTGTGAATGAGCCTGAATATAATTCAAAGAGTCCATTGTTATCAAATAATGTTGGGCTACTATATCCAGTGCTTATAATAGTATTTTCAATATCAATTCCTCCAAAGTTATTAATGATAGAATCAAAGATAGGATTGTTAGTATTACCAGTATTTTGACAATAATTTATACTACCATCTTGCTCTCCAATAATAATATCAAGAAGACCATCTCTATTTACATCAATTATTTGTGGGCTAGCAAAATAGCCAATATCGATATTTTTATAATTGGGCTCAGAAAGTATAAAGGATGCAGGAGTAGCTCCTGTATTAGTGAAAAAATGTAATTTTCCATTAGCATCTCCTAAGATCATGTCATCATCATTGTCACCGTCTAAGTCTCCAAATGTAGGTGTGAGGTTTAGTGCTGGAATATTTAAATTTATATTTAAGTTTAAGCTAGAAATATTTTGCCAATCTCTATTTTCTAATTCATATTTAGGGGTGGTTATTGTTCCGATATTTGTGAATAATGCTAGAGATGATCTGGGGTTTCCGCCTATTTGATGATATCCGTAATTTCCTACAATAATATCTGCTAACCCATCATTGTTATGATCAAAAAATGCGGGATAACTTCCTGCCCCTAGGTCAATCATTTCTTGTTGGAGAAAGTTTTTTTGTATAAAATTAAAATCAATATTTGTATTTGATCCAATATTTTCATACATCCAACAGCTTTCAAAATTCTCTGAGTTATTTTCGCTGTTTGAGGTTACAATTAAATCCTTCTTTCCATCGCTGTTAACATCAAGATAAAAAGCAGCAGGAAAAATATCCATATCCGCTGCTATTGTATTTGATGTGTTTGAAGGAAATAATGAATCTACTGAAATCATATTAGCATTTTGACTATTTCCACCGTTGATTATCAAGTTTAAATTATTAAAACTAACATCTCCTAGTATTAAGTCTTTATCATTATCATTATCAATATCAAAACATAATAATGTTGAGCCTGCATGTTTTTGTTTTGTACTATTACTTCCTGTTATAGGGGGACACTGACAATTTTGACAGTTTAAAGTATAATTATTTAGCCCTTCATAAAAATTACCCCAACAACCACTCTCAAGTTCAAAGGCTACTGTGTCACAATTGCCAGTCAGTTCTATAGCCAGATTTTTATGATATTCAATAAACCCACCCGTAATTTTAAATGTTAAAATATCTAGATCACCGTCATTATCAATGTCAACAATAGCAGGAATATCAACAGGGCTAACAAATATATTAGTGTTTAGCGAGCCGTAATTTGAAAAGACTAGCTGAGTTACTAGAGAAAAAGATAGATTAGATGAAGATGTGTTTTTATATATAGCAATTCCACTAGAAGAATAAGAATAAATATCATTTTTCCCATCACAGTTATAGTCTGCGAAAATCACCCAATCTCGAAGTTTGGGAAATAACTCTTTATATTTAGGAGCAAATACATATTGATTATTTTTTTTTATAAAAGGTATAAGTTTATTTCCAGATCTATCAAAAACAATCAGATCCTTTTCACCGTCTAAGTTAATATCTATTTCATTAAATTGAGCAGCATTAATTCCGCCAGCCCAGGCATGGCTAAATTTTAAATTATTTTCAATAACACGAATAGAAGTATCTCTAAATAAATCATTTTGACTAAAAGTCTGATAACTAATAAAAATTAAAAAAAATAAATTGAGTAGCTTGTGCATGTGAGATTCAATTAATGAGTTGCAAAGATATCAATAAGATGTATTAAACGAAAAGTAATAGAGTTAAAACCTTATAGATTCAATATACTGGTTTCCTCTTCTTAGAATTATCATAATTAGTAGGAAAAGATTATATTTGCCGCTCTAAAAAAATAAGACTATGCAAAATAGAAATTTCATTAAAGTAGTTGCAATTGTTTTTGCAATCATATGTGTTTACCAATTATCTTTCACATTTGTAGCTGATAAAGTAGAGAATGATGCAATAAAATATTCTGAAAATTTCCCTGAAGAAGAAAGGTTAGTAAAAGAAAAACAATATCTAGATTCAATTAATTCTGAAGAGGTGTATGACATACTTTTAGCTCAATATACATACGCTGATTGTAAGCAGAGAGAATTAAATTTAGGGCTTGATTTAAAAGGAGGAATGAATGTTACTTTAGAAGTTATGGT
>ENA-OSJC01001273-OSJC01001273.1-marine-metagenome-genome-assembly--contig:-NODE-1273-length-21097-cov-3.954662_pt1 | contig 21097 bp, 20 predicted proteins | sample MGYA00237885_ERZ534234 | MGnify/ENA primary metagenome ERZ534234 (study PRJEB26413, sample SAMN06343907) | marine metagenome | isolation source: coastal waters | place: Atlantic Ocean: West Antarctic... | reverse complement strand
TTGGCGCTGAAGGGCTTGACTTCCGAGTTCGGAATGGGATCGGGTATTGCCCCTTCGCAATAATCACCAGGCAGCATCTTTTACATAAAAAATTTTAAATAGTCAAAGAATAAAAATAATATTTGATAATAATTTTACAGTTTAATTAACTTTCTACCCCAAATTTAAAAGTCAAATTTAAAACATTGTAATATTTAACTATTTTCGAATAGGTGTCATCTATTTTTTTTAAAATACATAGATTGAAGATAAAAACCTATTGGTAAACTATAAGTTATCATTAACCAATTATTAAACAAGTTACCATTTGGAGTAATAGGCCAAACCGTAATTAGTATTCCTGCCAAAAGACATACTTGATAATCCGTTAAAGGTCTTTTTTGTTTAAAGATTATGGATTTAAATTGTCTTAAAGCAGCATAAAAAACGTAACATAAAGCACTAAATAAAAATAAAAATCCTATGATCCCAGTTTCAGCTAATAGCTGTATATAGAAATTATGTGGATGAGTGCTGCAAGGTTTTTTACCAGTTGAGTATTTGGAGTCTGAGCATTTTATTCTAAACATCTTAGGACCATGTCCTAATATAGGTTTATCTTTAAACATATTATAGGCAGTCCTATAATGACTATCATGGATTGGGGTAAAAATAATCGCCTCTGTTGAGCTTTTAAAAAGACCCATGTTTTTAGCAGGTTCTTTGAACATTCTTTCACTCATTATTGATGAATTAAGACTTAAAATAATAATACAAACTATTGCTATAATAAATGTGACTAATCTAAATTTTTGATACTCTTTAATTAAAATAATAATAAATATTGATGATAAATTTAAAAAAAATAGAGAAGATCGCTCGCCTGAAACAAAAATTAATATATCAACTAGAATAAATAAAAGCCCTATAAAGTAAATTTCAAATTTTTGCTTTTGTTTAATCAAAAATAAAGCAAATAATAAGGGAAATAATCTTGATAAATAAGAGCCCATGATGAGTTCATTTCCAAAAAAGGATGAAACTCTATTATTAATTAATTTTAAACCTAAAATATTCTCTCCAGTAAAAAATTGAAAATAACCATCAATAACTAAGGCCAAAAAACATAAAATTAATGTATAATAAAAATAGGTTAAAATGTTTTTATCTTTGTCGATTAAATACCAAATAAAACAGCTAAATACTCCTATTCTAAAATAAAATAAAGAACTTTTTATACTTTGGGATATATCTTCAGCCTCTAAACTACAAATTGTAGAAATAATACAAAATAACAAAAATGTAATGAACGGTATATTGTTGAAATAATAAAAATTATTATTTTTTAATACATAATATAAAAAAAATAAAGCTGAAACACTTACAATCATATCTGGGAGAAAAGGTCCCCAAATTAAAAAGGGAATAATGGAGGCTATTATTAAATTTATTAAAACTGTATTTGAATATTTTAAGTTATACATAGTGAATTATCTTAAGTTTTAATTATAAAAAATACATTAATTCTTTAACTTTATAACTTTATAACTTTATTTTCTTGATCCTCAACAAATGGAGCTTTTTTATCATTTTTTGTCAAACATAACTGTTCTTCATAAATGTGATCAACAATTTTTGAATTAGACTTAAATGACAAAACTAACTTTTCTAATATTTTTTTAACCTCAGTCACCCTATCATCATTTAACAATATATTTAAATTATCTAAATCTATTTTTAATTGATCAAATGGAATATAAGGATCTTGTGCTTTTTTTATTTTTTCATGATAAGTATCTTGGGGATCATCTCCCAATAATAGTTCTTCAAATAATTTTTCACCTGGCCTAAGACCGGTGATTTTAACCTCAACATCTCCATTAGCACTTTCGCTATCTTTAACATTAAACCCAGATAACTTGATCATTTTATAGATTAAATCTCTAATTTTTACACTTTCACCCATATCAAGCACAAATACTTCACAGCCTTTACTCATAGCCCCTGCTTGAATGACTAATTGGGCTGCCTCGGTAATAGTCATAAAATAACGTGTCACATCTTTATGCGTTAGAGTAACAGGTCCACCTTCTTTGATTTGTTTTTTAAATTTTGGAATAACAGATCCTGAAGATTCTAATACATTTCCAAATCGAACTATTGAAAAACAAGTACTAACATTTTTCGTGTGGTTGTAAACTCCCTGCATACAAAGTTCAGAAAGTCTCTTAGAGGCACCCATGATATTAGTTGGCCTAACCGCTTTATCACTTGATATTAGAACAAGAGTTGAAACTTTTTTATTAATTGAGGCCTCCGCAATAGCCAAAGTACCAAAAACATTATTTCTGATTCCTGCACAAATATTTTCTTCAACTAGCGAAACATGTTTATAAGCTGCAGCATGATACGCCGTATCAACTTTAAACGTTTCAAAAATTCTCTCCAATTTTACTTTGTCTTGAACATTTACAAGTAATGGAATAATTTTCAAATTTTTATTTAAAGTAATTAATTCTTCACGGATTTTGTAAAGAGCAAATTCATTTAAATCTAAAAGTAATAATTTATTTGGTTTTAATTTTAAAATTTGGCGGCATAACTCAGAACCAATAGATCCTCCAGCCCCCGTTACTAGTATTGTTTTTGAATTTATATTTTTGCTTAATAGTTTAATATCTGGTTTAACTTCATCACGGTTTAATAAGTCATTGATGTTTAAATCTTTAATATCAGATATGGTTATTCTACCATCCACAATTTCAGATATACTTGGAAGAGTTTTAACGTTTAATTTATATTGATTTAATTTATCAATGATTTGATTTCTTTTACTTCTATTAATTGTTGGTAGTGCAAGAAAAACAAAACTAATATCTTTAATTTTACATAATTTTTCTAATTGAGATAAAGAATAAATAATTTTTCCCAATAATACCTGTCTATGTAGCTGATAATTATCATCTAAAAAACCTACTACTTTAAATTCCAGGCTATTTTCTAAAGAAATAACTAATTGTCTTCCAGCTTCCCCTGCCCCATAAACGAGTATATTTTTTTTATTAGAAGACCTGTTAAAACTAAAATCATTAGTTAATATATATTTAATTACTAATCTTGAGCTAATAACTGCAAAAAAAAATAACATTGGCTGAATGACACCAATAGATCTTGGAACTCCTTGAATACCATAAACTCCAATTAATAAAAAATATAATAATCCATAAACAAATATAGAAGTTGAAATAGTAAAAATAATTGACAAACTAGTATAACGAAAGATAGTTCGATATAATCCAAATAACCAAAATATTGGTATTGCAATAATTACTGAAAATAATACTGCTAATGAATTAAAATTTTTTAATAAAACTAATTCCTCTAATTTTAGAATAAAAGCAAGCCAGGTACATACGACGCATAGAAATACATCAGTTGTTAGAGCTATGAACCTCTTTTGATAGCGATGAAGGGATAAAGTATTATTTAAAAATTCTTTAATATAATTATTCATATTTTTAAAATTAATAACAGAGTTTTTAAAATACAATAAAAATAATAATATAAATTCATCTTTTTAATCATTTTTAAATCTGTTTTTGCAAGAAGAGTTGGGGTTTTCATATTAATTCCAGTTATTTGTGCAAGACCTGTGATGCCTGGTTTAACTTTAAATATCCCTCTTTTTTTGCGTTCATAAATTAATTTTTTCTGATTCAACAAACAGGGTCTGGGTCCAACCAAACTCATGTCTCCTAATAATACATTTAATAATTGCGGAACTTCATCAATTTTAGTACGACGTAAAAAATATCCAAATGGAGTAATCATTGAATGATCCACAAGATGTGTTGCAACAGATTTTGTATCTTTTCGCATGGTTCTAAATTTTATTAATAAAAATATTTTTTGACCACATCCAATACGTTGTTGTTTAAATAAAGGAGAACCATTTTCAAATAAAGCTATAATCCATAATAAAATTAATATGGGAGATAAAATTATTAATCCTAAAAAAGAAAATAAAAAATCAAAAAAACGAATCATTCGCCTTGCACCATTCGTTTTATGCCCTCTTCAACACTTATAGGTGGTGTCCACTTTAATATTTCTCTCGTATAGCTGATATCTACTTGTAAAGATCCTAGTAATCGATTCATTTCACTTTGTCTTCCTATAACAAAACCAAAAAATTTTAACAAAGATATGGGCACTGGAAACAAGTGAGCTGAACGTCCCATTACAGATGCTATGTGTTGTAATAAATTAGGTGTAGACAAATCTTTGCCATCGGAAACTAAAAAAGTTTTTCCTTTAGCTTCAAGATTTTCAATACAACGAATTAATACGCTAACTAAATTATCAATTCCGATTAAAGACCTTTGATTATTAATGAGACTAAAGGGTAAAGGTATACCAAAATTAATTAATTTTATTAAGCGCTTCAAGTTACCTTTTACACCACGTCCATAGACTAATGGTAAACGTACAACTACTACCTCTAAATCAGTTCTCAAAGAAATTTCCCATAATATCTTTTCTGCTTCAAATTTTGATATTGAATAAGCATCTTTAGGATCTGGCGTGTCATTATTTGTAAATATTTTATTACTATCAATTTTATCTATATTTTCTCCATTAACTTTTACTGTACTCAAAAACACCAATCTTTTAACACCTGCTTCAGCCGCTTTCTCTGCAAGATGTCTTGTACCTTCCGTATTTACTAAACGATAAACATCTAGATCTTTACCATTATTCATCTCATGAGCTTTACCAGCACAATGAACAACACAATCTATTCCCTTTAATGCATTATCCCAATTTGTTTTTGGGCCAATGTCACCGACTGAAATATATCTAAAGTCATTATTAATAGAGAGAGAATCTAAATTTCTAACAGTACCACAAACAGGCCAATTTAATTTAATAAGCTCCCCACAAATATTCTGACCAATAAATCCTGATGCTCCTGTAACTAAAATTTTTTTCATATCTTTTATTTTTTAAAAAACTGCAAACTGCGAGAAATAATTTTATGTACAAAAAAACTTATCAAATTATTTGATAAATTATGACTATTTAAAGCATATAAAACCTCTTTATTCTGAATGAAAATATTCTTAAAACTATTATTAGTAGTCCCTCCCATTCGCATCTTAATCCATAACTCTGGTATATAGCGAACATTGATTTTATGCACCTCAATAAAACGCATCATTAACTCAACATCTGATGCAATGCGATAGTTAAGATTGAAATTGCCAAATTGTTCATAAACAGAACTTCTTACAAAAAATGTTGGGTGAGGTGGGCACCATCCTTTTGAAAATAGACCAGGTGTAAATTTACCTGATTTCCAATATCGAATATCTTTAGATATATCATTCTGATCAGTATAAATTAAATCTGCATAACAAGCGTCAAGGGAAGGATTGTTTTTAAAAATGTCAGCAACCTTTGATAAAATATCATTATTTACATAAAAATCATCAGAATTTAAAAAACCAATAATATCACCAGATGCAATCTTAATACCTTTATTCATTGCATCATATATACCTTTGTCAGGCTTACTAATTAAAGCTCCAAATTGTTCTCGTTTAGATTCTAGTAATGACAAAGTTCCATCAGTGCTAGCTCCATCAATTATAATATGTTCAAAGTCATCATATTTTTGTTCCTTAACTGATGCCAAACAATCATTAATAAACAAAAAACTATTAAAGGTAACAGTAATAATAGAGATTTTCATTTAAAACTGAAAATATATAAATTGATTTATTGATCTAAAGAAAATCACAACTATAAAAAAAATAATTACTATTAAAATAATATCAAGGAAAATAATCATAAATTTCATAGAATTTAATTTGGTTAAAAATTTTTTTCACTAATAAATTATTTATCTATGTTTTTTATATTCTATTAATCATTTCTTTTTATCATCCAATCTCCTATCACTAAAGTATCCATTTTAGTCCGTAAGAAAGTTTCTAGTGCTTCTTCAGGTTTACAAACAACAGGTTCATTTTCATTAAACGAGGTATTTAAAACCATTGGCACTCCTGTTAGATTTTTAAATTCATTGATTAATGCATAATATCTTGGATTATTTTTTTCGTCTACAGTTTGTAACCGCCCAGATCCATCTACATGTGTTACTGCAGGAATTTCTGATCTTTTATGTTTAATAATCTTATAAACCTGCATCATAAATGGCACATCATCGTTTTGTTCAAACCAATCGGGTACAGCTTCACGAAGAATTGAGGGCGCAAAGGGTCTAAACGACTCTCGTCGCTTTATTTTAAGATTTAAAATATCTTTCATATCAGATCGACGTGGATCACAAATGATACTACGATTACCTAAAGCTCGTGGTCCCCACTCCATTTTTCCTTGAAACCAACCAATAACTTTACCTTTTATTATCTCAGCTGCTGTTAATTTTATAAGTTGTGAAATTTCAGAAAAATTTTTTATAATACAATTTTCTTTTTCTATCCTTTGCTTTTGTAATTTTAATAAATCACTAATATAATCGTCAGAAAAAGATGGTCCCCAATAAGCATGATCGTGAGAGATAATTCTTTTTTTTGATTTTTCACCTCCAATTTTATGCCAAGTTGTCAAAGCAGCTCCAATTGCGCCACCTGCATCACCCGCTGCTGCTTGAATATAAATTTTTTTAAACGGAGTTTTCAAAAGTACTTTTCCATTTGCAACTGAATTCATTGCACAACCACCAGCAATTGCAAGATTGTCTAAATTATATTTTTCATATATTTTATTTAGAAGATGAAAAAATGCCTCTTCATACATGGCCTGTACAGAATGTGCTATATCTTTATGCTTTTGTGTTAGTTCTTGATCTTTTATACGAGCTGGTCCTAAAAGTTTTTCAAGATCAGATGAAAATAAAGTTCCTACCTGCGGCGAACCATTTTCCCATTCATAGTCAATCTTTTCACTGTGATGTCTAAAATAATTAAGATTTAATTCAAACTTACCATCTGATTTTAATTTTACTATTTTACGCATCTGTTCAATGTAAAGTGGTCTACCGTAAGGGGCTAAACCCATTACTTTGTATTCGTCACCATAATTATTAAATCCAATGAACTGTGTTAGTGCTTGATAAAAAATACCTAAAGAATGTGGAAAATAAACACGATCTTCTAAATTAATTCTTATATCTTGCCCAACACCCCAAGCTGAGCTTGCAAAGTCACCAAACCCATCAATTGATACAACAACTGCATCACTAAAATGAGAAGTATGAAAAGCAGACGATAAGTGTGCAGTATGATGTTCAACTGAATGAATAGAACCATTAAATTTAGAATTTGGAAATGCTTTTAAAAGTTGATCTTTTATATCTAAACGCTTACGTTTGTTTTGAAAACGATCTAGTAACATTTTTAAGCTAGGACGCTTATTAAATGTAAACATAATTTTCCTACCAAGGTTTGCTTTTGCATTTTGGTTCAAAGCAATATGTTCAACATCTTCTAAATTAATCCCTCCTTCAAATAAACACCATTTAATGGCCTCCGATGGAAAACCAGCCCAATGTTTAATTCGTCTAAAACGCTCCTCTTCAGCTGCTCCAATTAAATGACCATCCTTTAAAAGACAAGCAGAAGAATCTCCATGAAATGCATTAAGACCAATTATGTACATAGTTTATTTTTCACTCTTATAATTTATCAATTATGATTAGCTATAGCCTTATAAGCTACTGAATGAAGTTTCCCACACATCTTTATATCAAGTTTATTCTTAGCTATTTGTCTTGATTTTTTGCCAAATTTTTTTCTTAATTTAGGGTTTTCAATAAGCTTTTTAATACTTTTAACTAGATTATTAGTATTTCCTACTTTCACAATTAAACCACTAACACCATCATTAACAAATTTTCCAACATCACCAACATCAGTTGAAACAATTGCCTTCTCCATTGACATCGCTTCCCATACAGATAGTGGTGAGGACTCATTTTTAGAAGTACATACATATATATCCATAACCTTAAGCAAAGGCCTAATATCCTCTCTGGCATTGAGAAAAAAAAAGTTTTTTATATTTGAATTTTTGATTGTATAAATTAAATGCTCAAAATATTTTTTTTGACTATCATAAATACTACCTACTATGATAAAAACAACTTTGTCGGAGTAAAGAGAAAGTTTTTTGGCAGCCTTCACTAATATTCCAAGATCTTTAATTGGATTTACATTGGCAACTGTACCTATAATAATTTTTTTTTGCTTAACTGTTTTATCTATCAATCTCTCAATTGGATAATTTAGATTAGGATTAAAAAAACTTATATCAACTGGTGACTGAATTATAAAACCTTTCCTATTAACAGGGATTAATTTTCTATAGTATTTTTTTGTCTTCTCTGAGGCAAAAATAAAGCCATTTGCTAAATGAACTAAAAAAGAAAATATATTTCTAACTATAGTTGGGGAATATGTGTCATTCAATTCCCAAATAACTTTTATACGAGCTAGTTTGGCAGCAAAAATACCTTTGCTTTGCCAGCATCCACCACTCACATGCACCAGATCAAAGTTATATTTTTTTAATATCCATGCAAGCATTATAACCTCAAATGGAAAAAGAAATACATAAAGTAAAATACCAATCAAACCTCGTTTTATTGTTGTTAAAGATAATGATAAATATTTAACTCCAAGCAAATTACATTGTTTTTTTAGAATTCCAGAATTTTCTTTTGGAAAAACTAAGGTTACATCAATTTTTCCCTTTAGAGCTTTCGCAACTTTTAAATTACGAACCTGTGGACCACCTATTCTTGCTTCCTCTATAATATTAGCAACACGCATTGGATGAAATAAATCCTTATTTACATTTATTTAATAATAACACTACATGGAACACAATAGACACTATTAGTTTAGGAAACCATTTTTGTTATCAGTATTTTTATGATGAAAGCTATTAACATGATTTAAACCACAAAGAATAATAACATACCAACAAAAATAATATTTATGCCATGGTATTGCAAACATATAAAGCATGGCAATTAATATGACAAACCGATTATTATTTGAAAGTAATGACACCAAAAATATATAAAAAAGAATAGAGGCACACCCACTCTCAATCATAAGATATAAAAAACCTGCAGATAACCCTCTACCGAGTTCATCCTCATTAACTAACTGGTAATTACCTATCCCATGACCAAACAAAATATTTAAAATAGACGCTTTATTCATTAAATAATCTAAAGCATACATGTTCCGATCGATACGATCTGAAAAAGAGGTACCTTCTATTAATGTGTTAATACTAACATCAGAAATAAATACATAATATACAAATATAATTAGCAAAGAATAAAAAAAAATCTTAATATATTTTTGCTTCATAGAAAAAATAGTAAGAACAAAAAAAGCTAAATAAAATGTAACTGAAAATGTTAAAAGACCAGCTAAAAGGTTAATAAAAAAATGTTTTTTTGATATTGATTTTACTCTATTTTTTATGAGCAACATATTAAATGCAAAAAACATACCTGCATATTGTGGTTCATTAAAAAAGCTACAAACTCTTACTACATCTACAAAGCCAAAATCTTTAATCATTGTAAAACCAAAAATGCTCATTCTATAATTATATTCTGGATTGAATAAATCAGATGAACTAAAATTTAAAAAATCAGCATTGAAGCTACTAAACTGATGAATAACAAAAGAAATAATTGCTAAAATAGCAATCGGTAATGTAGAACTGGACCACAAATTAAGAAAAGTTTCACCATTTAATTTATTTAATCTTGAAACTCTAAATAGTAAAAAAGAAATCAAAATAACAGAATAAGACGAAAGAATATTATTTATGGAACTCCTTTGAAAAATAACTTCTACTAATATAATAAACCCTAATAATAAAAAGACTATAAAATCTCTAATTTTAAATTTAGAAGACTCGAAAAAAAGCAATATCATAATAATTATACCAAATAATAGTCTCATTTCTCTACCAAGATCTATTTCAGAAAATAGAGAAGGTGGAGATATAGATACCAATATAATTAGTAAGTAAAAAGTAATTTTAAGTCGAATATGCATTTTTAATAATAATTTAATTATACCATAATTTATTCTAATAAATAAAAAAAATAGACATAATTATATTAAAACCTATTAATATTTTATATCTAGGCACTTGGAAAACTCAACTTTGTGTTTGTCTTTTAGTAATATTTTTTTTAGATATGAATTTAAATTAAATGACCTATTTCACTAATTGGTTATCATTTAATACTAATCATAATACGAATAATCATTATTAATGATTTTACTTTTAATTTAAAATAACTACATTTTAAAACAAATAACAAATCTTTTTTTGCCTTTTTATAATTTAGGTTCAAATAATTAAAGCACCCTGATAAATATCTAATGTGTGCTTCCAATTTTATTTTTTGTTCATTATTTAGAGCTGATAAAAATTTATAAGTTGCTTGTCGATATGATGATGACATATCTTTTTGTGAAATACTTTGATCATGAATAAGATAATAACCAAGTTTTTTAGGTAAATAGAAAAATTGATCAGTCAAGTTAGAAATTTTTAACCATGTATTATAATCTTCTGAAGCAACTAACTTCTTACATTCATCAATCAAACCAATTTTTTCAAGCATTTTCTTTCTAACTATTACTGATGAATTGCTGATAGCATTACCATTTAATAACAAGTCAATTAATATTGGTTTCTTCAATTGACGAGCTTTATTTATTTTTCTTCCAAAGAATTGTGGTTTGTTTGATATAATTTCTAAGTCATGATAAATAAGATCCACATCATCGCTAATGCTGCTTAAACAAGTCGCCAGTTTATCTGTTGCCCACCAATCATCTGAGTCCAAAAATGCAACCCACTCACCCTTTGCAGCCTTAATTCCAGCATTTCTTGATTTAGCAATTACTCCATTATTATGAATTTTTAAATATTTAATACGAGGGTCTATAAAGCTTGCTATTACACTATCAGTACTATCTGTTGAATGATTATCAATCACAATTGCTTCCCAGTGTTTGTAGGTTTGATCAACAACAGACAGCAATGCACGGTTAAGATAAACACCATGGTTGTAAGTAGGTATTACTATCGAAACGAGTTTTGTAATTTTATTATTCAATATTTAATTCTCTATTTTTATCTAAATTACCAATAGTAATAAAGTAGTAATATTAATTTTAGTAATGCTATAAAATTTTAGTATAGTCAAAGTATTATTATTATAATTAAAAAAAGAACTCACTTTTAAGCTTTGACTATTATGCATTTTATAAATTATAATTATTTTATGTTTTTCAAAACTTGATCCACTTCATCATAAATTTTTTTAACAATAAACTTAAATTTATAATTGTGGTTAGAATATACTGAAAATTTTTTTTCGTACTTAAATTTTTTAATTTTAACACTGATACTTGAATTAAAGATTAATTCAAATCTTTTTTGAATTATCAGGGCAATATCTTTTAAATTATAATTTTTATAAGAAATATTTATGATTGAGTTATTAAAAATTCTTTTTATAATAGTGTAATTAATTACATTAATAAACATTTGAGATGGAATAAATGTTCTTTGAATAGAGCCATTTTTAACTAAAAAAAAGTTTTGTTTGAGTGCTAATCTGCAAAAGTCATGAATAATATTATTATTAAGCTCTCTTAAATCTACGTACTTTCTATAACCAAATACATTGCCCATTCTTAAAATTGTAAACATGTGTTTATAATTAAAAAATTTTTTTAAAATTATTCTTTCTGATTCATAATGAGATTTGGCATAAAAGCTTCTTAAATTAATTTTAGAATTAATTGAAAGATTGCTTTTTCCATAATTTTCATAAATTTGCATGGATGATATATAAATTAATTTGATATTATGAGATATACACAAATCACAAATTTTTGTTGTAATTTTATTTTTTTCAACTCCTAGACTATTTTTTTTTTTAATTTGATTCTGGCTCGGTCCCACTAAATGAATAATAAAATCAATTTTTTTGAAAAAACTTACATTTTTTTCAAAATTTGAAAAATTAATATAATTTTTAGAATTTTTTTTTCTTGAAAAAAAAATATATTTATTTTTTTTGTAATTGTTTTGATTTTTAATTATTGATGCTAAATAGCCGGTGCCTCCAAAAATTGCTATTCTTGGCATTATCTAATCCATGGTGATTTTTTGTTTTTTATCATTGTATCTAATACTTTTTTGTCTCTTAGAGTGTCCATACAAAACCAAAAGTCTTTATGTTTATATGCGGCTAAATTTTTTGTTTTAACAGCTTTAATCATGGGTGATCTTTCTAACATCACATTTTTTTTTCCAATTAGTTTTAAAAATTCAGGTTCAACTACGAAAAAACCTCCATTGATCCATCCTTTTTGTAATTGGGGCTTTTCTTCAAATTCTGAGACAAGATTTTTACTTATATTCAACTCCCCAAATCTAGCAGGCGGATGAACAGCTGTTACAGTAATTTTTTTTTTATTTTTTTTATGAAATCTTAATAGTTTTTTGAGGTTAACATTTGATAATCCATCACCATAAGTTAACATGAATGTTTCTTTTAATTTATTTGTTAATTTAACTAATCTTTTACCAGTCAATGACTCACGACCAGTATTAATTACATCTATATTAGCTGGAATTTTTTGTTTCTTAAAATAATCTTTAATAATTGAATGCTTATATCCACTGGCTATAATAAAATCTTTAAAACCAAATTTCATATAATAATTAATTATGTGCTCTAAAATTGGTTTAGATCCAATTTGAACCATTGGTTTTGGTATAGATTTTGTGTATTCTGAAATTCTTGTACCTTTCCCACCTGCTAAAATTACTACTTTCATATCAAAATTGTTTATATTTTATATTATTTTTGAAGAGGATCTTCTTTAGATCAGGTAAAGTTATAATAGATTTCATATAATCTTAATATCCCAACTATAATTAAATAATGGATCATTATGTGGTTTCCTAAGCATCTCTTCAGACTCATGGGGTATATCTGAACAATTAGCTATAATTGAGAACTTATTTTCAATTGATTTAAAACCATTCCAAATTCCTGGAGGGACACTAACTAAGTTATAATTTTCTGTAGTTAAAAAAATTTCTTGTAAAGCACCTTTTGTTGAACTTTCGGGACGATCATCGAATAGAACTAACTTAATTTTTCCAACTACACATACATAATTTACTGTCATACGTTTATGAAGGTGCCACGCTTTGACTGTATTTGGATGTGAGTATGAAAAATATATTTCTCCAAATTTTGTAAAATGTTCATCATCATTTCTAACCATCCGCATGATCTTTCCACGCTCATCTATGATTTGTTTTTTTGGAATAATTTTAACTCCTTCAATCATAAAAAAAATCTTCTACTTGTTGTTTACTTAATTTTTGAATAGTTTTCTTATCTTTAATATAGCATAAATACCACTCAGCAGTTATTTTTAAAGTTTGAATAAATGAGAGTTTTGGTTTCCATTTCAAGTACTTTTTTGATTTATTAGTTTTTAGACTTAATAAACCTGTTTCTTTTATTGTCTTATCAATTTTTATAAAAAATTTTTTGTCTATTCCTATAATTTTAATTAACTTAGAAATTACTTCTTTAACCGTTACGTGACTTTTGTTTGATCCAAAATTCCAAGAACCATTAAGTTTATTCTTCCCATAAATTTTTTTACTTAAAATAAGATAACCATAAAGTAAATCAAAAACATGTTGCCAAGGACGTGTTGATTTTGGACTCCTTATAGTAAATTTTTTTTTTAAAATTATTGATTTAATCAGATCAGGAATAATTCTATCTTGAGACCAATCACCACCACCAATAACATTTCCAGCTCTAACTGAAACTAATCCAATATTATTTTTATTTTTAAAAAATGATTTACTGTATGAATAAAATATGTTTTCTGCTGCTGCTTTGGAAGCGCTATATGGATCTTCACCACCTAATTCATCTTGCTCTGAATATCCCTCACTTTTCTCATAATTTTTATAACACTTATCAGATGTTATAATTGAAATTGACTTCACACTTTTAACGTCTCGAACAGCTTCTAAAATATTCAATGTTCCAATTATATTGGTTGAAAATGTAAATTTTGGATTCCTATATGACTCTTTGACTAGGGGTTGAGCAGCTAAATGAAAAATTATGTCAGGTTTACACTTTTTAATCTTATTCTTTAAATTTTTTTCATTTCTTATATCAGAGTAATAATTTTTGATTTTACTATCTAATTTCAACAAATAAAAATTATCTTGTTTATTTTTTGGTTTAAGGCTGTAACCAGTGACTTTTGCACCACTTAAATAAAGAATATAAGACAACCAAGACCCCTTGAATCCTGTATGACCTGTAATAAAAATTTTTTTATTTTTAAAAAATTTTAAATTCAACATTTAATTAATCGAGTATGACATACTATCAAATTTGGAATTTAAATATTTTTTATAATTATTTTTATCGATAATATGAAAAATTGGCAAATGAAAAATTAATTTTCCTCCTCTTTTTATATATTCAATTTCTTGCTTTATAACCTCAGACCTAAAAGACCAAATTAAAACTAATAGATATTTTGGATTACGTTTTCTCATTTCTTTTTTAGAGATAATTTTAATATTACTTTCGGGAGTGTACCTATTAAATTTAAACGGATTAGCATCACATATATGTGGTAAATCTTTCTTTGTTAAGTTTAGGTGATTAAGTACAATATTCCCTTTGGTTGAAGCTCCATATCCCATTATATCCTTGGAAGGTATGTTTTTTAAAAATTCTAATAATGTTTTTTTAACATTATCAACTCTACTTTGAAAAAGAGTAAAAATATTTTTATTTATATTAGCCTCTTCAATAAAAGTTTTTTTAACTATTGGCTTGGGTTCTATTTTAGAATTTTTTTTTGCACATATAACTTCTATGCTTCCACCATTTATTTCATTAAAACTTAAATCAATTACCTTCATATTATTATTTTTTAAAATATTATTAAAAGTTGTTAAAGAATAATAAGTAACATGTTCGTGACATATCTGATCATAAGTTAAATTTTTAAATAAAAGTGGCAAATAAGAAAATTCAACAATCCAGATTCCATCAGGATTTAAAAGATTATAAATATCTTTACAAAAACTATTAGGATCTTCAATATCATAAAACATTGCAAATGAAGTTATAATGTTAAATTTTTTTCTGACTTGTTCGGGTGATATATTTTCTAATAATTTTTTTCTTGAAAAAAAATCTGTAATAACAGAAATATTTTTTTTGTAATTATTAAGAAATTTTTTAGAAGAAGGGTCCATCCCATACAATTTGACACCTTTTAAACTTTTTAAAAGATTTAAGAAGGTTCCATCATTTGAACCTATATCTAATATTTGACCTTTAAGTAATTTTTTGTAATTTGATTTCAAAAACTTAAACTTTTCCTTCATATGATTTACCATAAGCGGACTCAAGGAAGTATTATATCCATAGGTTAGGCCATACATATCTTCTAACGGGGGTAATGTGCTAAATTGAACTAAGTCACATTTAGAGCACTTAAATAAATCTAAAGAGTATTTTTTTAATTTTTTCTTTGGTTTATCAAAAAAAACACTGCTGATAGCCTGTTTACCAATTCGGAATACTTTTGTTAACTTTAAATTGTTACAATTTTTACACTTCATACGGTTTCCTTTCTACACTAAACTCTCTTAGTTTTGCATTAATATAATCTATCTCTTTTTTTTTTAAATGAGGATGAAGAGGTAATGTGACTAACTCTTTCCAAGTTTTTAAGGCATTTGGAATTTTTGATTTATACTTTTTATACAATGGGTGTAGAGGTAGTGGCATCAAATGAACACTTGAAGAAATTTTATTCTTTTTTAAGAATGAAATTAAATCATCTCTATTTTTAGATCTAATTGAAAACATCCAATAAGATGACTTTTTTAAATTATAAGGGAATGTAGAAATTAAGTTCTTACATTTTTTAAGATTTAATAAATATTTCTTTAAAAATTCTATTCTTGAATTATTCAAAAATGATAGTCTTTTTAACTGCACTCTTCCAATTGATGCTTCAAGGTCATTCATATTGTATTTATATCCTAGATGCTTAATTTCATAGTACCAATGTAAATCTTTTTTTGATTTTTTTGAACTATCTAATGATCTCTGCTTATGTCTTAACAAAGGATCCTTATCCCATCCGTGAAAACTTAGTGATTTTAGTTTTTTTGCCATAACAGCATTATTCGTTGTAATCATACCTCCATCACCAGTAGTCATCATTTTTTTTTCTTCAAAACTAAAACATCCAAAATGACCCCAAGTACCAATTTTTTTTCCTTTAAAATAGCCTCCACATGTTTCAGCACAATCTTCTATTACAATAATATTTTTTTGGTTGGCCCAACTCATAATTTTATCCATCTCACATGGATGACCTCCAAAATGAACGGGCATGACCGCAACACAGTCCTTTGTAAATTTTTTTTTTAAATCTTCTAAATTGATATTTAAATCATCTTTATTAATATCCACAAACACAGGAATTAACCCACAATATAGAACTGCTGCAGCTGTTGCACTAAAAGTTATCGCTGGTACTAAAACTTTTTTTCCTTTTTTAAAATTATTACATAAAAGTGAGAGATGTAATGCAGCTGTACATGAATTTACTGCTATACTATGCTTTACACCAAAAAATTTACTCCATTCTTTTTCGAATTTTTGAACTTGTTCTCCATACCCAATCCATGATTTTTTAAAAACTTTTTTTACAGAGTCTAATTCTTTTGATCCTAAAGAAGGCTGAAATAGTCTAATATTTTTCATAATTTATTTTTTTTTAAATATATAGGTTTGAATTTGAGAAAATTTATTAGTATGCTGATTATTTGCCATTGAGATTGCAATTTTCTCTAAGGGATGGTTGTAGCTAGTTTTTTCATTCAGAAATTCCTTAGCATATCTTGCATATATTATTCGGGTTAAATAATAAAAATCACTCGCAAATGGTAATATTTCAACAAGCTTTAAATTTTCAAAAACATGACTTTTTATTTTATCATCATCAAAAAAAAGATTGTGAAAAGGAGGAATTATTTTATGTAAATTATATTTTTCTCTTTCAAAGTTAAGACTATTTTGAGCATTTGCAGAACTTTCAACTAAAATCATAACTCCATCTTCCTTAAGAAAACGGCCTAAATTCTCTATAGTTTGAATTTGTAACTTTTGCTCTAAAACATTTTGGATAGCTCTTTTTGAGATTATAAAATCATATTTCTGATCAAAAGAATCTTTATTTATATCAGTCATATCTTGTTGGATAAACTGGTGTTTATTGGAAGAAGATTTTTTTTTACACACCTCGACTAAGTCTTGAACAAAATCTGTACCTAGGTAAGAAAGATTATTTAATTTTTTTGAAAGTTTGGAGTATAAAACACCATTACCACATCCTATTTCTAGAATACTCTTATTATCTTTCACTCTTTTTAGTATCTCGTTGTCTTCTACTTCATCAAAAGCTACATCGTTTGTACAAACTTGTCTCTCTTGGTTTGTCTTTAGTCTCTCAACCCAAAAATCATGATTTTCTTTTTTTAACTTATATTTCATTTTGATTTAATCCTTTCATAAAATTTAAAGAATTGTCTATAAATAAAGTAAATTGGTGAAAAGTAAACCATTGGATATACTAGGTTATAAACAAAATGTTTTTTAAAATTAAAATATTTTTTAACTCTATGATCATTAGAAAAAAAGATTTTAGTCATTTCTACAGCAAAATTTCTAAGTGCAAAATTTTTGCAATAAAAATATTTCCAAAACGGAAGTCCTTTTGATCTATAATAGTCTAATATCTCTGGTACTCTTACGGCAACTACAAATACATAAAGCTTAATCCACTCTCTTACACCTTGTAAACAAACACATAATGGCTGACCATGTATGAAAGCCCTCGATTCCTTAAAAGCATTTGCAAATATCATAGTGTTAAAAAATGTATTATCAGAGTTTGACATCCAGTTTTTATCTTTGATATTTTTTTGATTTAAACAAGACAAATTTTGCTCCCATGATTTTCTTCTAAACATAGACAAAAACATGCCCAACAAAAAATCAAAGGAAACATCAGGATCAATAACATCCCAAAAATTAACTTTTTTATTTTTTGTTTGTTTTGAAAAAGTTTCTAAATTTTTTGGAATTTTATATGTTGAAAAAGGATGAGAAAATTTATCTAAAAAACTTTTATGTAAAATATAAGCATTAATAAAATAGTAATCAACATCCTTATGTTTATTTAATAAATTATTTATTATTTGCAAACTTCTAGGTAAAATCAAATCATCATTTCCAATTGTCCAAACAAATTCACCTTTTGCCATCTCGACTGCTTTTAAAAAGTTTACTGTAATACCTTCATTTTTTTTAAATCTATTAAAATTAATATTCAATTTTTTTTTATATCTTTGTATAATTGATCTTATGTTGTGTTTAGAACCGTTATCTGAAACACAAACCTCCAAATTTAAGGCTTTGCAATTTTTTTTACTAATATATATGGCTTCAAGACAATTCTCTAAATGAATTGGTCGATTGTAGGTTGGTATGCAAATACTTAATTTTATTTTATTTTTTTTTTTCACTTTATTAAGTTATGTTTTTTAGATTTAAATTATCCTTGTAATACATTTAAATATTTATAAATACAATATATGAAAAACAATTTATTATTTGGTATTTAGAATATTTTTTTAATAGCTTTATATTTATGCCAAGGCCGATATTATTATCATGTCTTTTAGCAAAAACTTTATCAGCTTTATTGTTTTTGTAATCTTTCTTTGGATGAGGAAATTTTCCAAATGCATCAAAGCCTATAACTTTTCGTTTGTGTTTTTTTTCAATCAAATCTCTAAAAGTTAAGAATCTTATTAGACTTGCACCTTTAAAAACGCCACATTCAATTATATCTCCTTTAACGTTTAAAATTTTTTTATAAATTTCATAATGATCTATTAATTTGAGTATTCTTTTTTTATCTGAAGTTAGGTAAAATAGGTTTTCATATTCCTAACAACTCACAGCTTCTCTTCTATCATTTTTTTAAAATTACTAGTAAAATTTTTATCTGGTATTTTGGTATAAAGATTCACAAATTTATTTAAGTTATTTTGAACATTATCACTATACCACCATTTTAATGGTTCATTCCATACTTTTATTAAATGCTCATAAAGCTTATCCTTATCATCAAATAAAATTTCAGCTTTTTTTAATAATTCGTAATCATCTATAACAAATGTATTTTGATGTTGGTTTCCATTTTCCCACATACATAATGTTGGCTTGTTTAAAGCAAACATCTCCAACATGCCTGTAGAGTCATGATTAAATAGTATTAATTTTGCTCTATTAATTGCGTCAAAATAATTTTGTTCAGAATAATCTATTTTAAATCCATCTAAATTTTTTATTTGATTTTCTATTCTATTTTTTGAAGAGGAATGAGCTCTAATAACGGTATTTTTTTTTATTTCATCAGAAAACTTCATACAAAGTTTCACTGTTAAATTCATCTGGTTCAATCCTTCACTATATCTATCATATGGTACCGCATTATATCCCATTGATCTCGTTAAGATTAAAAATTTATCTAATCTATCACTTTTAAAATATTTTTTATTTAAAAGTTTAAAATTTACAAATTTTATATTATTTTTTTTTGTAATCTCAGTTTTATCACCCCAAGTTATAAAATAATCACAAGTATTACACTCATTGTTAAAATTATTATCCATTCTAGTGATATATGAACCTCCATGCTGATAAACAAAGTATTTAATTTCAGGATTAATAAATTTTTTCATAGCAAGATAAAATTTAAATGGTTCATTGCTTTCGAAAGCATAGCTTGTGCAAATTGCTTTAGGTTTTTTTGGAAATTTTAATTTTTCTGAAAATTTTATCAAGTTATTAAAATCCTCCACAATAGTTAAGGGTAAAGACTTATCTAGTATTCGAATAATCAAATTAAAAATTTCTGTAAAATGTTGATCATGATTTTTATTATTTACTTTTACAAATTTCTTAAAATTAAATTTTTTTCTTAAATCCTTATTGAAATTCGAATAATTAAATTCAAATTTTGATGGATAAAGCCTTGGCATTTGGCCAAACATAAGATCAATTTTTTTTTCAGTAAAAAATTCAAAGCCTGTAATGTACATAAAAATATTTGAATTATTAGGCAGTAAATTAATTAGATAAATGAGAAAGTTTTGAAAAGTTTTTACAAGAAGTTTTTTTTTATTAGATGTTGTTTTACAACTCAAAAACTGATTATCATCAAAGTTTTTTTCTGGGGTGTTAACTTGATTTAATTCAATATTCAAATTTAAGTTACTTATTATGTATGAATATATACAAGAGTTCCAAAGATTATTTATCGTAGCATGCTGTATTGTTTGTGTTTCAGAGGTAAAAAAATTAAAATTATCGGTATCATAGATTGATACACTTTGAATATTAAAATTTTTTTTAATTTCAATAATATTTTGATATTTTATTAAAAATTGTTGTATGAATTTTCTTAACCATGCACCAATAATAATTTCATAAAATTTTTGGTCAAAATTTTTTTCAAAGATTGAATTTAATTCAATTTTTATACATTCCAAAATTTCATAAAATAATAAATTTGATAAGTTATAATTCTTAGTTCTATAATCTAAATCTAATTTACCTGAGAAAAATTGATCAGTAGATTTTTTTGTTTTACATTGATCGTAGGTATACCGATCAACAAATAAATTATTAAGTTCATTATTTTCTTTTATAAAGTTATCAGATGGGCTTATGACTAGGTTAGTTTTCAATAGATTTTTTTAAGACTTTATAATCTTTAATATTATCTATTTCAAACCATTTTTTTTCATAATTCTTAACATGTATACTACAAATTTTTTTTTTTATAATTAATTGAAATAATGCCGTTATATCAATTTTATTTAA
>ENA-OSJC01001272-OSJC01001272.1-marine-metagenome-genome-assembly--contig:-NODE-1272-length-21108-cov-6.343921_pt1 | contig 21108 bp, 19 predicted proteins | sample MGYA00237885_ERZ534234 | MGnify/ENA primary metagenome ERZ534234 (study PRJEB26413, sample SAMN06343907) | marine metagenome | isolation source: coastal waters | place: Atlantic Ocean: West Antarctic... | reverse complement strand
GATTGCTTGCGGCCTGGCCTTGAGAAGCTTTGGCTAATGGCGCAAATCAACTTACTGCCATGGCGCGAAGAGCGTCGTCAGGTTCTTAAAAAGGAATTCCTAACCTCTGTGGCCTTGGTTTTGGCTCTCAGCGTAGGCTTAATATTGCTCGCCGACCGTGTGACTAACAGCCAGATCGATGCTCAGAACGCGCGTAATCAGTATCTGATTGAGAATATTAAGGCGCTGGACAAGCAGGTCGTTGAAATTCGTGACCTGCAGAAGCGACGCGATCAGCTGTTGGCGCGCATGCGGATTATCCAGCGCTTACAAGGCAACCGGCCCATTATCGTGCGAGTGCTGGATCAACTCGTACGAACCGTTCCAGACGGACTTTTCTATACCGACTTGGTTACTGTGGGCTCAAGTATCACCCTGACGGGTGTGGCTGAATCGAATAGTCGTGTATCGAGCTTGATGCGACAACTGGATGCATCAGACTGGCTGGCGAATGCGAATTTGGACAAGGTCACAGCTGCTCCAGAGTTTGGCGACCAGGCCAATGTATTCGTTTTGACCGTTCACGTGTCGGCCATCGAAGATGCGTCGGAGGAAGGATGAGTTATGGCCTTTGAAGATAACCTGCGCTCGGTGCGTGAATTTGATTTCGGCAATCTAGATTTTGATAATGTCGGGTCCTGGCCCCTTCCGGTTAAGATGCTTATTTGGGCGCTGTTACTGGTTTTGGTCGTTGCGGCGGGCTATTACTATCATGTCGAGGATTTGCAGCTGGCGTTGGCAACAGCAGAAGCGAAAGAGATTGACCTCAAGAAGGATTTTGAGACAAAGGCTTTTCAGGCGGCTAACCTGAATGCCTATCGCCAACAGATGGTAGAAATGGAGGAGTCCTTTGGCGCTTTGGTTAGTCAGCTACCAAGCGATACAGAGGTGCCGGGCCTGCTAGAAGATATTACGAATAAGGGGCTGCTCAATGGCATGGAGATCGCGGGGATTGATCTGCAAGCTGAACAGGAAAGCGAATTTTATGTCGAGCTGCCAATCGAGATTGTCGCATCGGGCTCTTATCACGACCTGGGGGCTTTTATTAGTAGCATGGCCGCCCTGCCGCGGATTGTGACGCTGCATGATTTTCAGATTAGCAGCAGCGATAACGCCCATATTCATGATATAAAAATCCTTGCCAAGACTTACCGCTACAAGGACGAGGAAATGGGGGAATGAACAGCTTATCTCGTTGTTTATTGCTATTATGTTTGTTAGGAGCATTCTTGGGTGCGTGCTCAGCTAAAGACTCCTCTGACCTAGAGGATTTTATGGAAGAGAAGCGTTCACGCCCAGGCGGCATTATTGCTCCTCTGCCTACCTTCAAGGCGTATGAGGCCTTTGCCTATAGCGCTACCAACTTGCGTAGTCCGTTCGAGCGACCGGTTGAGGTTCGACAGATGACTCAGCTGCAAGCCATTGTGGCCATTAAGCCGGATGAAAATCGCGCAAAAGAATTTTTGGAGCAGTTCACGTTGGGCTCGCTGCAGATGGTCGGAACACTGGCGAGAGACAAGAAAAGCTGGACGTTGATTAAAGACCCCGAAGGGGGTGTGCACCGTGTCCATGCTGGCAATTATCTGGGTCGACATCATGGCAAGATAGTGGGCATGACAGGGACCTCTGTGGCGGTAGTTGAAATTGTTAGCGATGGCACGTCAGAGGGTTGGGTAGAGCGCCCTCGCGCCATTAAGTTAGTCGGCAAATGAGCTGCGGCCACTGTCAGGTGTTGCGGCAAATAGAGACGCTGTCTTGGGATAAAGACCATGGGTAAAAGACGATGGGTCGAGCGGAATAGATTGTCAAGAGCAGTCCTAGGGCTAGTAATTAGCGTTGTGGCCGGCGCGGCATTCGCTCGGCCAGCGGTGCAGGATATCGAGTTTAGCTCTAAGTCGGGCGGCAAGTTTGAAGTGCGACTTGAGTTTAATGAAACGCCACCTGACTTCAAGATTTATGCTATTGAGAAGCCGGCTCGCATCGCAGTGGATTTTCTCGGGGCGTCAAGTAGCCTTGATCAGAAGCGGTATTCATTGCCCTATGGCAATGCCAATAAAGCGGTGGTGCTCGAGTCTGGTGATCGCACCAGGCTGGTGGTTGAACTGGTCAAGCTAGTGCCTTACGAGACACGAGTAGAAGGCAACAGTCTGTTTTTGATCGTTGGCCAGGAGGGGACCGAGTATCTTAAGCGTACGCGTGATCCTCTTCAGGTGAGTGCAGGCGTGGTTGAAGTCATGGATGCGGTGTCTGAAATTCGCGATTTGCAGTTTCAACGCACAGGCGACGGAGAGGGCAAGCTTACCCTGGAGCTGACGAACCCCAAGGTGGATGTTAACGTTTTCAGTGAAGGCGGAGAAGTTAACGTGCAGTTTATTGACACCACAGTGGCCCAGCGGCTCATGCGCCGTTTCGATGTGACAGACTTCGCCACGCCCGTGGACAGTGTGGATGTGAATACCACCGTCCGCGGTGTGACACTGGTTTTGAAAACCACCGGTGATTTTGATTACCTCGCGTACCAGGCCGACAATCAATATGTGATTAGCGTCAAGCCGCTTTCCAAGAAGGAAGCAGAGCGTCGTAAGAACGAATTTACCTATGTAGGGGAAAGGATATCGCTGAACTTTCAGGACATTGAAGTGCGTGCTGTACTCCAGCTCATTGCCGATTTCACCGAGTTAAACCTGGTGGCCAGTGATACCGTATCGGGGCGCATCACCTTGCGCTTGCAGGATGTCCCTTGGGACCAGGCTTTGGACCTAGTGTTAAAAACGAAGGGTCTGGACAAGCGTCAGGTGGGTAATGTGCTGATGGTCGCTCCGGGGGCGGAAATTGCCGAGCGCGAGCGTCAACAAATTGAAGCGAACAAGCAAATTGCCGAGCTGGCGCCGTTGCGGTCAGAGTTTGTGCGCATCCGCTATGCCAAAGCGCAGGATATCGTGGGGCTTTTTCAGGCAGGCTCAGAGGACGGCGGCACCCTGACATCTCCCCGAGGCTCTGTGGTCGTCGATGTGCGCACCAACTCTATTATCATTACAGACACAGAGGCAAAGCTGGCTGAGATTCAAGACCTGCTAGCACTTGTCGATGTACCCGTTCGTCAGGTGATGATCGAGGCTCGTATTGTAATTGCTCAGTCCGATGCCACCAGGAACCTTGGTATTGAGTGGGGCGGCGGCTACCTGGACAAAAAGAGTGACGGTAATATTGTGTCTGTGTCGGGCGATACCACAAATGTGGTGAGCCTGACCGATTCGGCCATTGCTGGCACGCTTGCTGAGGTCAGCTACCCTGGAGCACTATTAGTCGACCTTGGGGTTGCCTCTACTAGCGGTTTTGCCATCGGTTTTGCCAGCAGTGATTTGTTCCTGACGGCCGAACTCTCAGCACTGGAGGCTGAAGGCCAAGGTGAAGTCGTTTCCCAGCCCAAGGTGATTACCGGGGACAAGCAGGAGGCCTCAATTAAGTCAGGTACGGAGATTCCGTATCAGGAGTCTTCCCCCAGTGGTGAAACGACCACAGCCTTCAAGGATGCAGTGCTGGCATTGTTTGTAACCCCTAACATCACGCCGGACGATCGTATTATGCTGGATCTGAGGGTCAATCAGGATACGGTGGGCCAATTGGTGCCTACGGGCAATGGTGGCTTCATTCCCTCTATCGACACAACTCAACTTGAAACTCAGGTGCTCGTGGGTAACGGGGAGACCGTTGTGTTGGGCGGTGTATTTAAAACAGAGGACGTCGAGTCAGTGAACAAAGTGCCATTCTTTGGCGACATCCCCTACATTGGTGCCTTTTTTAGGAGTGAAACGCAAATTCACAAAAAAACAGAGACCTTGATTTTTATTACTCCGCGTATCCTTGCTGATACGCTCCTTGACTAGGTTGGTTTAAAGCGCAATGCCCACTTTACGTAGAGTTTTTCTGGTTGGCCCCATGGGGGCTGGCAAAACGACCATTGGAAAGTATCTCGCAGAACATTTGAAGCTGCGTTTTGCTGATACGGATACAGAGATTGAGGCTCGAACTGGGGCTGATATCCCGTGGATTTTCGATGTTGAGGGCGAAGAGGGTTTCCGCGATCGTGAGCAGCAGGTGGTGGCGGAGATGACAGAATGGGATGATCTCGTTCTGGCAACGGGCGGCGGCGTCGTGCTGCGTCCGGAAAATCGCAGCGCTCTGGCAGGAAGGGGCTTTGTGATTTATTTGTATGCAACGGTAGAGGAGCAGGCGCGACGAACCCGACGGGACAGAGGTCGACCATTATTGCAAAAAGGTGACCCTGAACAGATATTACGAGCCCTTATGGCGGAGCGCGATCCAATGTACCGCGAGATCGCCGATCATATTATCGAGACTGATGCCTGTAGCCCGCGTATTGTGGCGCAGCGCTTAGTGAAACAACTCACTTCCGAATAAAGCGTGCCAAAAAGACAGCATATGCTTCAAAGCGTTATAATGGTCGCCTCAAAAAAATGTGAATCTTAGGAGTTGTCGTGCCCTTGTTAATGCATACCTTGCATGTGGATTTGGGTGAGCGTGGTTATCCCGTTTACATCGGCCGCGACTTGCTCGCCGATATGCGTCTGCTGACTCAGCATGTCGCGGGCTCCCAAGTGGTCATTGTCAGCAATGAAACAGTGGCACCACTCTACTTGGAGAGAGTCAAGGCGGCTTTAGGCCCGCGCAAGGTGATTACAGAAATAATCTTGCCCGATGGTGAGCAGTATAAAACGCTCGAAACTCTGGCAACAATTTTTGACAGGGTGATGGCGGACAAGCACGATCGCAGCACTACCTTTGTCGCTGTAGGCGGTGGTGTTGTGGGTGATATTACGGGGTTTGCGGCAGCGTGCTATCAGCGCGGCGTTAATTTTATTCAGATCCCCACGACTTTACTTTCTCAAGTGGACTCCTCAGTAGGCGGCAAAACAGCGGTGAATCATCCGCTAGGTAAGAACATGATAGGGGCCTTCTACCAGCCTAAGGCAGTGCTGATTGATATCAACACTCTGCAGACGCTGCCTCCTCGCGAATTGAGTGCAGGGCTGGCAGAGGTTATCAAATATGGCCTGATCAGTGATGAGTCGTTTTATCGCTGGTTGCAGCGGCATATGGCGCAACTGCTGGCGAAAGAAGAGGCTGTTTTGGCTGAGGCTATTGAGCGCAGTTGCTCAATCAAGGCGCGGGTGGTCGCCTTGGACGAGCGCGAAGGGGGTATTCGCGCTCTGTTGAATCTCGGGCACACCTTTGGTCACGCGATTGAAACGGGCCAGGGTTATGGGCGATGGCTGCATGGAGAGGCGGTGGCTACCGGCATGTTGCTGGCGCTTGAATTGTCCGCCATGCGCGGCTGGATTGCGGCCTCTGACGTCGACGGCTATCGCGATTTGCTGCTGAGAATGGACCTTCCGGTTCACATTCCTAAGGACATGGATGCTGAGGCTTTTCTGGCGCTTATGTCACGGGATAAAAAGGTCATAGACGGGCGTTCGCGTCTAGTGCTGGTCAAAAGCATTGGTGATGCCTGTATTGTTGACGATGCTACAGAACGCGAACTGCGCGACGTGTTACAGCGAGCGGCTAGCAGCGCATAGCCGCGGTACTTGTTCCAATATTGTCGATAGAAGGATTCTGCTTTCCGATGAGTGAACTTAAAAATGACCGTTTTTTGCGCGCACTATCGCGCCAGCCGGTAGACCGCACGCCGGTGTGGATGATGCGGCAGGCGGGACGTTATTTGCCCGAATATCGCGCTACTCGAGAGCAAGCCGGGTCTTTTTTGGATTTGTGTAAGAATGCAGAGTTGGCCTGCGAGGTGACAATGCAGCCCTTACGACGCTATCCAATGGATGCTGCCATCCTGTTCTCTGATATCTTGACTATCCCCGATGCGCTCGGGTTGGGGTTATATTTTGAAGAAGGCGAGGGGCCGCGCTTTCGTAAGACTGTGCGCAGCGAGGCAGATCTGGCAGGCTTAAATAGCTTCAAAGCAAATGATGACCTTGCCTATGTGATGCGGGCAGTGAGCACTATCCGCAAGGAGCTCAATGGCGCTGTTCCACTGATCGGCTTTTCCGGCAGCCCCTGGACCCTCGCGACCTATATGGTTGAGGGTGGTTCATCAAAAGATTTTGCGCGGATTAAAACTATGGCGTATGACACGCCAGAATTGATGCATCAATTGCTGTCGCTGCTGGCCGATGCGGTAGCGGACTATTTGACGGAGCAGATAAAAGCAGGCGCACAGGTTGTGCAAATTTTTGATACATGGGGTGGTAGTCTCAGTACCGCTGGTTACCAGGCGTTTTCCTTGCAGTATATGCAGCGCATAATTTCTCGCCTGCCTACTGAAGCTGATGGGCGCAAAGTGCCGGTGATTGTCTTCACAAAAGGCGGCGGCCAATGGCTGAATACTATCGCCGATTGCGGGGCTCAGTCCGTAGGCATCGACTGGACGACGGATATACAGGCGGCTAGGCAGCAGATTGGCAGTCGAGTGTCCTTACAAGGCAATATGGATCCGAGTATGTTGTTTGCTTCCCCCGCGCGCATCCGCAGTGAGGTTAAGGCGATCCTAGCAGCTTACGGGCACGGCAGTGGCCACATTTTTAATCTTGGGCACGGCATCACTCCGGGTGTGAATCCTGATCATGTGACCGCTTTTGTTGAAGCGGTGCAGGAGTTCTCACCGCAGTATCATCAATCGATCTGATTTGCCACGCTGAGCCGTTATGACGTTTTGTTTTTAATGGATTCGGCAGCAGTTTCGTCACAGCAGAAATCGTGTTCCATTTCCAGCGCAGGCTGATCTGAAGCCGGCCGGCCAACGATTTTGGCCGGCACACCGGCTACGGTAGTGTGAGCCGGAACATCTTCCAGCACCACGCTGCCTGCACCGACTTTAGCACCCTCACCAACACAAATATTGCCTAGTATCTTAGCGCCGGCGCTGATCAGCACGCCGTCACCTATTTTGGGGTGGCGGTTGCCCTCATCTTTCCCGGTTCCGCCCAGAGTGACGGACTGCAAGATAGACACATTTTTGCCGACCACTGCGGTTTCTCCAATCACCAAGCCTGTCGCATGATCCAGCAGAATACCCTGACCCAGAGTAGCGGCGGGGTGTATATCGACGCTGAACCGTGTAGACATGCGGTTTTGGAAAAAGAGTGCGAGAGACTCACGTCCCGTTGTCCACAACCAATGGGCGACCCGATAGGTTTGCAGTGCATGGAAGCCCTTGAAGTACAGGAAGGGGATGTAGAGTTCATGGCAGGCAGAATCTCGATCCTCCACCGCCTGCAGGTCTGCTCGCACCGCGGTATGAATAAAAGTATCGCGCTCAAAAGCCTCCACAATGACTTCTCGCAGAAGCTGTGAAGATACCGTCGGGCTCTCCAGCTGGCTGGCAAGGTGGAACCCCAGCGCGAGTTCCAACCGGTCATGATTTAGAATGGTCGCGTACAGAAAACTGGCCAGTATTGGCTCTTCGCTCGCATGTTCTGCCGCCTCTGTGCGGATCCTCTGCCACATAGGGTCGGTCGTTGTCGAGGACATGGGTGAAACCTCCATTTGAAGCGAACACTTTAGCCTATTGGTCCTCTGAGGCTTTTATGAGCGCTGGCTTTGATAAGTTTGCGGGTCGAGCGGCGATCTTAACGCCTTAATTCGCTATTGCTGGCGCATATTACCACGGTTGAGGCTACTCAAGCCAAGCACAAGGGTCCTCTGTGTAAGGCAATAAAGCCTTTCTCGTTACGGCGTCATGCTGGCGGTATATGACCATAACTGATGGCCACTGTTTCGATACTTCTGCTCGAACAGACTCAGGTCTGAACCTGTATCGGCTAGTCTGAAGATTCGGCCGCGATGGCCCGCTAAATGCATGGCGCAGCCGAACTCCTCGACGTAGATTTGCCAGTTCGAACGCAGCTCAAGCATTCCGCCAAGGGTCAACAATAACGGAAAGCTGGGATGCCCATGAATACGTCGTTGCAGGTGCGCAGCCTTAGGCCAAGGGTTGGGATAGAGGATATAGTGATAGTCTAGCCGCAGACCATCACGGACGAGCAAACTCCAGATGTCCTCGCAATCCGCCTGCAGTAGCAGGTAGTTATCACGCAGACTGTGAGGGTGTTTCGCCAATCGTCTGGCGGATTTGTCGATCCCCACAATCAAGTGATCAGGATGTTGTTCAGCGAGGGCTGCGGTACTGTGCCCGGTGCCGCAGAATGAATCTAGCACCAGAGGACGCGGTCTCGCGTTGAGCTCTGCGGACAAACGCTCATACGCCTGAATATTGTGTGCTGCTATTTCTCCACGGTGGGTCGTCCGCACATGTCGACGAACGACCTCAGCCAGTTTTGGGTGCAGATGGCGCTGATTGCTGCTGACGGGGCGAGAATTGGCTTTCAAAAGGCCTGAACGTCTCCAAATTGTGAATTTAACGTGCCGTGGGTTTGATGTTGGTCGCCACCACTGCGATCATTACAACCTATTATAGGCATATCTGTTCATAGAAGAAGACTCCACATGCGTGACGATCTAAGACCCTACTGGGTAAAGAAGTACTATTTAAAATTCAGATGCTGGTATGCAGAGTATTACCTGCGCCCCGAGTGTGCATCGCTAGGGCGCTACCACACCATTATGAAGCCTTGGTATGTGCACCTGTCGGGCAACAATATTCACATAGGTCACTCTTTTACCGCAATCGGTGAGTCGGGCAATAGGGTGGAGGTGGGCGTCTGGGGGCGAGAAATCGGCCAGGGTCGTGTGGTGATTGGCGATTGTTGCTTGATGAGTCCCGGCTCCAGAATCAGTGCCAGTGATGAAATCATACTGGGCGACGGCGTGATGTTGGCGAACGGTGCCTATGTCACCGATTCTGACTGGCACACCATCTATGATCGCATGGTGCGTCAGGAGACCGCGACACCGGTGCACATTGGCAATAATGTTTGGTTGGGAGATCACTCTACCGTACTCAAGGGCGTGACCATAGGCGATAACAGCGTCGTCGCAGCGAGGGCCGTAGTAACGCGCGATGTGCCGGCTAATGTGGTCGTTGCCGGGAGCCCAGCGAAGGTGGTTAAGGAACTGGATCCTGAGCGGCGTTTCAAAACCCGCATGGATTATTTTTCAGACCCTGCTGGCCTAGAACAATTTTTTGATTCCGTGGATCAAGAGGTCCTCGTCGGCAACAGTGTTTGGCGCTGGCTGTGGTCTGTAATTTATCCGGGGTCGCGTTCTAGCGGATAACGTCATCCCCAAACGCTACAGCAACTGAAGTGGCTCCTCCTGTAAAGCCGACATCTGCTCGCGCAATTCGAGAATATGATCTGCCCAGTAACGCTCTGTGTTGAACCACGTAAAGCTGCGCGGAAAAGCCGGATCTTCCCAGCGGCGACCCAGCCAGGCCGCGTAATGAATCAGACGCAACGTGCGTAAGGTTTCGATCCAGCGAATCTGGCGAGGGTCGAAATCGCAGAATTCAGAGTAGCCCTCTACCAGTTCAGACAGCTGCAACTGGCGATCGTGACGTTCGCCGTTGAGAAACATCCACAGATCTTGCATCGCGGGCGCTGCGCAACAGTCATCAAAGTCGACAAAGTGTGCGGTGTTATCGCGCCACAGGATATTGCCAACATGACAGTCACCATGGATGCGAATGAAATCTTCGGGTTGAACCTCGCTGAAGACTGATCGGACCTGTTGCTCCAAGTCCGCGGTCAGTGATTCATAAGCGGGGACTAAGTCGCGCGGAATAAATTTCTCAAGCAGCAACTGGCGACTGTCGCTCAGCATACGTTGCACCGACATCGAGTGTCGCACTTTGAACTGCCCAGCGCGTCCTACGGCATGAATTCTGCCGAGGGTTCTGCCCAACACCAGCATGTTGTCGAGATTGTCGAGCTCCGGTGGGTAGCCACCTCGACGCAGAAAAAGGGCAAACTGAAATCCCTCGAAGGTATGCAAGGTGGCGCCCTGGTCATTCACCATAGGCGCTACCACCGAAATCTCTGCGTCCTGCAGCTCCAGACTGAAGCGGTGTTCCTCCAGTATTTGCTCCTCGCTCCAACGCTCAGGGCGATAAAATTTTGCGATCAGTGGTGTGCTGTCTTCAATGCCAACCTGATACACCCGGTTCTCATAACTGTTCAGCGCCAGCAGGCGGGCGTCGCTGAGATATCCGGCAGACTCCACCGCATCGATAATCATATCCGGGTTTAGCCGGTCATAAGGGTGAGTTGTCATACTGGGTCAGTTGTCTCCATCAATAGTGCTACGCTTTTGATCTGCGCAAAGTCAATAGCGAGCCGTGTTCTATCAGGCGCCCTTGCTCCAGCAGCAGATGATCTGCCAGCTGACTGACTTCTTCGATATCGTGACTGACGTAAAGCATCGGGAGTTGCAGCTCTTGTGATAATCGTTGCAGGCAGCGCAGACATTGCTGGCGAGCAGCATGGTCCAAGTTGGCCAAAGGCTTCTCTGCCCATCATGACGCTGCAAAAAGCATCAGTAACAGTGCCGCCAGTTGCATATAAAAACCCTGGAAATGCTTTAGTTAATAGTCCGGAGCGGGAGTGCGGGCAAGGCACCAGACTTCGATATGGTCGGCTCCTGCTGTTACCAGTGCATCGGCTACGGCCGAAGCGGTTGCTCCTGTGGTGAATACATCATCTACGATTGCAATGCTCAGGTTGTCACAGGACTCAGAGACTGTAAAGGCGCCCTTGAGATTGTGGGCTCTTTGCTGCGCAGTCATACTCGATTGTGCGGCGGTAGAGCGGCGGCGCTTGACCAGCTGATGTGCGAGTTTGCAGCGATCGAGTTCGGGGCTAGTGGCCAGTATTTGCCTACACAGGAGTTCGGACTGATTGAAGCCACGTTGCCAACGTCTGCGCCAGTGCAGTGGCACGGGGACCAGCAGATCAATCGGGCTGTGAATCTCAGCCCTTTGCTGCCAAAGAGAGGCCAATAGTGGGGTCATGCGCCTTTCACCACTGAACTTCCACTGGTGAATAATGTGCGAGAGATATTCACCGTACAGCCACGGCGCTACAACGCGATGAAACGGAGGCGGTGTCAGCAGGCAGCTGCCGCACCGTTGCCGAGGGTCGAATGTCATCGAGCTAGGCAGAGGAATGGCGCAGCCTGCACAGCAGCTGTGATTGGCGGGCATTTCGCTCTCACACGCGAAGCACAGGGGCACACTCCGATAGCTTCTTAGGCCGCAAAGCACGCAGTGGTTGGGGAAGAGCCCATCAACGAGGTGTGAGCGTATGTTGTTAACCAAGAGCAGGTGACTGAGTTGACAACATTTGAGTGGGCGGTATCATAGTAGCAGCCTTCCTTAAATAGCTGATTTACGAGCGTTATATGCATTCATTCGTCACTGAAAAAGAGTCGCAAGCTGTCACTGCAGTTGAAGAGATTCGTCACAACTGGTCTCGGCAAGAGGTCGAAGCGCTTTTTGCGCTGCCCTTTAGCGACCTCCTGTTCGAAGCCCAAACGATGCATCGTCAGTATTTTGACCCAAATCAGGTTCAGGTCAGCACATTACTTTCCATCAAAACCGGCGCCTGCCCGGAAGATTGCGCTTACTGCCCGCAAAGTACTCGTTACGATACGGGTCTGGAGACGGAAAAGCTGATGGAGGTTGAACATGTCTTGAAGCAGGCAAGGGCGGCCGTGGCATCCGGTGCTACGCGCTTTTGCATGGGCGCGGCCTGGCGTTCGCCCAAGCAGCGCGATATGCCACACGTGGTCGCTATGGTAAAGGGTGTGCGCGAACTCGGTTTGGAAAGTTGCATGACTCTGGGTATGTTGACGCAGTCGCAGGCTACGGAATTATCAGAGGCCGGGCTGGATTATTACAACCACAACCTTGATACGTCTCCTGAGTATTACGGCGATGTGATTACCACCCGCACCTACCAAGATCGGCTGGAGACGCTGGATCATGTGCGTCGTTCAGGGATGAAAGTGTGCAGTGGTGGCATCGTTGGCATGGGCGAACAACAGGGTGATCGCGCGGGCCTGCTCCAGCAGTTAGCGAATCTTCCGCAGCACCCGCAGAGCGTGCCCATTAATATGTTGGTGCGAGTGAAAGGTACGCCACTCGAAAACGAAGAAGACCTCGACCCTTTTGAGTTTATACGCACCATTGCCGCTGCTCGTATTATGATGCCCGCGTCGCACGTGCGCCTGTCTGCGGGTCGTGAAGAAATGAATGAACAGATGCATGCACTGGCGTACTTGGCCGGCGCGAACTCCATTTTTTACGGGGAAAAATTGCTGACGACCCCTAACCCGAGGGCTAACGCTGACATGGCGCTGTTTGCGCGTCTGGGCATAGAGCCTGAGCGACGCCATGTGGAAAAAGCGCCAGAGATACCGAGCCCGCACTTTTATGATGCCGCAGTCAGCTAGGCCGTTGTCATGGGTGGATTTCCCGAGCGCCTTGCTGCGGTTCTGGAACAGCGTCGTGAAGAGGGTTTATACCGTCACCGCCTGACCCTTGAATCTTCGCAAGGGCCAATCGTGAGCGTGAACGGACGGCAATATCTTAACTTTTGCAGTAACGACTATCTTGGTTTGGCCGCTCACCCCCGGATTGTCGAGCGCTTTCGCAGTGCTGCTATCCAGTACGGTGTCGGCAGCGGAGCATCACACCTTGTTTGCGGCCACAGTGCCCCACACCACCAACTGGAGGAGGCGCTCGCTGAGTTTACCGGACGAGCCCGAGCACTGCTGTTTTCCAGCGGGTACATGGCCAATGCCGGTATTCTCTCGAGCCTGCTGCAGCGCGGCGACTCTGTATTTGAGGACCGGCTGAACCACGCGTCTCTGTTGGACGGAGGCTTACACAGCGGAGCCCGTTTTCAGCGCTTTCCTCATAACGATGTCTCGGCACTCAAAGCCAAGCTGGCGTCCGCGCAGGGTCCGAAGATGGTCGTGGTAGACGGTGTTTTCAGCATGGATGGCGATACCGCACCCTTGGCCGCGTTGGCTGATGCGTGCGGTGAGCATGATGCTTGGCTCATGGTGGATGATGCGCATGGCTTTGGCGTGTTGGGCGAGCGAGGTGTCGGCAGTACTGAGGCGGCCGGGCTGGAGGTTTTTAGCGTACCCGTATTGATGGCGACGTTGGGTAAAGCCTTGGGCACTGCCGGTGCATTTGTTGCGGGTAGTGAGGTGCTTATTGAGGGATTGATACAGCAGTCGCGCAATTATATCTATACCACTGCATTGCCTCCGGCGGTGGCGGCAGCGAGCCTCGAAGCGTTGTCTTTGCTGCGCGAAGAACCCTGGCGAAGAGAGCATTTGGCGCAACTGATAGTGAGGTTTCGCGTGGGTGCCGAGCAACTTGGCCTGCCGCTAATGATTTCCGCCAGCGCCATTCAGCCGCTGTTGGTAGGGGATGCTGCTCGAGCAGTGGACCTGAGCAAGCGACTTAGCGAGGCAGGGTTTTTGATTGGCGCGATCAGGCCGCCCACGGTACCTGCAGGGACTTCTCGGTTGCGTATCACCTTGAGTGCCGCGCATAGCGAAGAGCAAGTGGATCAACTGTTGGAGCAGTTGGCCGTCTCCTGGCCGGTGAGTTAATTGTCTCTTCACAGTGAATACTTGCCGGCAACCGAGGCTGTTCAGCAGGAGTTGGTGCTATTGCACGGCTGGGGGTGCAATCGAGAAGTCTGGCGGCCGGCGCTGGCGCGGCTGCGTCCCTGGGCGAATATTACGCTGTTGGATTTGCCAGGCTGTTCTCCTGGTGTTGAGTCAGGCGAATACCGAACGTTGCCTGAATTGCTAGCAGGAATTCTTGATTGCAGTCCGGCAAAGGCAGTCTATGTAGGTTGGTCACTGGGCGGCCAGCTGGCGGTTGAGCTCGCCTTGCATTCGCCTTCGCGAGTATCGGCCGTTGTGGCGGTTTGTAGTAATCCTCTGTTTGTTGCTCACGGCGACTGGCCCGGTATGGATGCGGATGCATTCCAGCAGTTTCATGCTGAGGTGGAGGAGGACCCTATTGCCGCCCTCAAGCGCTTCGACACGCTGCAGGTCGCCGGCTCTTCGCGGCCGCGACAGCTGTTGAGACAGTTGCAAAAACACGCGAGAGAGCCCGCATCTGCTCAGCTTCTGGCGGGACTGGGGTGGCTTGCAACGATGGATCAACGCGCGTCTCTCGCCAAGGTACAGCCGCCGCAATTACACGTATTGGCAGATGCAGATGCGTTAGTCCCATCGGCGCTGCGTCAGGCCATCGTTTCTCGAATTGGGGCGCTGGCCTCAGCGCAGGTAACGCTGCTGCCGGGCTCAAGTCATTTGGCCCCATTGGATGCTCCCGCTGCATTGGCGCAGGCAATACGGCAATTTCTTGCCGCCAGTGGCACATTGCGCCCTCGCCCGCATATCACTGTGGCGCTTGAAAAAAAAGAGGTGGCTGCATCGTTCAGTCGCGCAGCCGCTTCGTATGATTCCGTGGCGCGGTTGCAGCGCGACGTTGGTGAGCAGTTGCTATCTAGTCTGAGCCAGTGGCAGGGCGAGCCGGCGACGGTTCTCGATCTAGGGTGTGGTACTGGATTTTTTTGTTCAGAACTGCAAATTCGCTATCCTCAGGCGCAGTATGTAGGCCTCGATATTGCCCAAGGCATGGTGAAATATGCCCGCGGGCGCGGGGGTGTTAATTGTGACTGGCTGGTCGCAGATGCAGAAGCCCTGCCGCTGGCCGCTGAATCGGTCGATCTGGTGTTCAGTAGTCTGGCGCTGCAATGGTGTTATCGTCCTGAGCATCTGTTTTCCGAGTTGGCGAGAGTCTTGCGACCGGGCGGTCTGTGTGTCTTCACGTCGTTGGGCCCCGATACTTTGTGTGAGCTACGCTCGGCATGGGCGGCTGTGGATTCGCATCAGCATGTGAACTCTTTTTTGCCAGCGTGTGAGCTGGTCGCGGCAGCAGGGCGTATATCAGGTATAGATTTGAGCCTAGAGTCGAGAGCTTTTCGCATGGAGTATACGCGCGTGCGGGATTTATTGGATGAGCTAAAAACGCTGGGCGCGCATAATATGAACCGCAGCCGCTCCGCCGGTCTGACCAGTCGGCGCGCGTTGCAGGGCATGTTGCAGGCTTATGAAGTCGAGCGCTCAGAGGGCGTGCTGCCCGCGACTTACGACGTCATTTTCGGGGTATTAAAGAAAAAATGAGCAAGACTTGGTTTGTCGCCGGCACGGATACAGGGGTAGGTAAGACTGCGGTCAGTTGTGCGTTGATGGCGGCGGCGGCTCTGTCTGGTTTCAGCACGGCTGCGGTAAAGCCAGTGGCTGCTGGTTGCGATGACGAAGGCCACAATGATGACGCCCTGTGCTTAATGGGGGCTATGACTGAGGCGCTAGAGTACAGTCAGGTCAATCCGATCGCACTCAAGGCGGCAATCGCACCGCATATAGCGGCAAGTCTTGAAGGCAAAAGCCTGCAGGCTAGTCGCCTCGTTGGCTTGTGTCGAGGCGTGATGCTTGGCGAGGCAGACTTTGTTCTCATCGAGGGGGCCGGTGGTTGGCGAGTGCCGATCAACCCTCGTGAAACCCTTGCAGACGTGGCAGTTCAGTTGCAAGTTGGCGTTATTTTGGTTGTTGGCATGCGTTTAGGGTGCATCAACCACGCACTGCTTACGGCGGAGGCTATTCGTCGCGACGGTCTGCAGATTGCGGGCTGGGTCGCCAATCAGCCCGGTCCCAGGATGCCTCGTCATGAAGAAAATGTCGACACATTGCGACAAATGCTGCCTGCACCGCTGTTGGGCGATGTTCCTTTTCTGCCGCGCTGGGATGCTAACGAAGCCGCCAAGCACTTTAACATACAACGTTTGATTGAGTAGCAGGCGTTCACTGGGGCAGTCTGTCACCTGCACCTCATAACCATTGATAGGGATGTTCATTGAGGTGTGGTGCAAAAGATATTTGACATCCCAGCGCATATCAGCAAAATGTTATCGTTGAACACATGGCTTGGGCAGACGCGCCCCGTTTAAGTATCCAAGCTGGAATTATCGAGAGGAAGTCAGCATGCCAGATTATAAAGCTCCAGTACGTGATATCCGATTTGTGGTTAACGAAGTATTGGAATCAGAGAAGATCCATCAGACCCTGCCCGGCTACGAGGAGGCCACAGAAGATCTCATGAATGCCATCATTGATGAGGGGGCGCGCTTTGCCGAAAACGTGTTGGCGCCACTGAGTCGTGTCGGTGACGAAGAAGGTTGCCAGTGGAATCCTGAGTGTGTCACTACCCCTGCCGGGTACAAAGAAGCCTATCGTCAATACGTCGATAATGGCTGGCCGGCGCTGAGCGCAGACCCACAGCATGGAGGTCAGGGCATGCCCACGCTTCTGGGGATCATTGTGAGCGAGCTTGCGGGAACAGCGGATTGGGCTTGGGTTATGTATCCTGGCTTAAGCCATGGCGCGGTAGACACCGTTGCCGAGCACGGCGATGCTGAGCAAAAAGCGAAGTATCTGACCAAGCTCGTCTCTGGTGAGTGGACAGGCACTATGTGTCTGACGGAATCCCAGTGCGGCTCCGACCTCGGCTTGCTGCGCACTAAGGCAGAGCCGCAGGCAGACGGCTCTTATGCCATCACCGGTACCAAGATTTTTATCAGCGCTGGTGAGCACGACATGGCTGACAATATTGTGCATATTGTACTTGCACGGCTGCCGGATGCGCCCCCAGGCACCAAGGGCATCTCCCTGTTTATTGTGCCCAGGTGCAATGTCAATGACGACGGCAGTGTGGGCGAGCGTAACGCCGTCAATTGTGCATCGATTGAAAAGAAGATGGGCATCCACGGAAATGCCACCTGCGTGCTCAACTTCGACGGCGCTAAAGGGTTTCTGATTGGTCCACCTAACCGTGGGCTAAACGCCATGTTCACTTTTATGAATACCGCTCGCATTGGCACGGCGGTGCAGGGCTTGGCCCATGCTGAGCTGTCATTTCAAGGTGCGCTCAGCTATGCCAAAGAGCGGCTCGCCATGCGTTCTTTGACGGGCCCCAAAAACCCTGATGGCCCCGCAGACCCAATCATTGTTCATCCGGATGTACGGCGGATGTTGCTGACGCAGAAGGCTTTTGCTGAGGGCAGTCGAGCATTCCTGTATTTCCTCGCACAGCAGGGCGATATCGTCGCAAAGGGTAGTGAGGAAGACGCCAAGATAGCCGATGATCTTATGGCGCTGCTGACGCCTATCGGAAAAGCGTTTGTGACCGAGGTGGGTTTTGAATCGGCTAATCTCGGTGTACAGGTTTATGGCGGACACGGCTTTATTCGTGAGTGGGGCATGGAGCAAATTGTGCGTGATGCCCGCATCGCTATGCTTTACGAAGGTACCACGGGTATTCAGGCGTTAGACCTGGTGGGTCGCAAGGTGTTGGCTACCGGCGGCAAGTTGTTAATGGGTTTCACCGGGATGATCGATCAGTTTTGTGAAGAGCACGACGCGGCAGAATATGCTGAATTTGTAACGCCACTTCAGGCGCATACGCAGGAATGGTTGGATCTGTCGATGAAACTCGGCGAGCAGGCGATGGCTAACCCCGATAATGCCGGTGCTGGTGCAGTCGATTACCTGATGTACAGTGGATACGTGACGCTGGCGTATTTTTGGGCGCGAATGGCTGTATTAGCAAAACAGAAAATAGCCACAGGCGAAGGTGATATGTCTTTTTACGAGGCAAAAGTTATGACAGCTCGTTTTTATTACGAGCGTCTGTTGCCACGTACCGAGTCATTAAAGGTCACTATGCTGGCAGGTGCAGACAACTTGATGGAGATGCGCGAGGAAATGTTTCAGCTTTAGGGAGAGATAGTTGCCTTGAGTTGGATGACTTTTTGGGACTAAGAGAAGAGAATAAGGATGTTCTCTTTTTCTTGTAACATTACGTGCGCTTAAATATTATGACTGAAGAAACTTCCGACCAAGCTGACCGCAGTTACGGCAACAGCCTCTACCCTGAGGACCAGAAAAAGGTCGACGACTTTGTTAGTCGTGGCATTAATTCTGTGGAACGCAAACCGTTCCGCCCCATGCGACTGATACTCATGTTGATAGTGGTGGTAACGGCCCTGAGTATTTTTAGTCAGTTTTTGGCGCGCTGGGCGGGGGCCTATTAGGTAGCAGTGTTGCTGCGCTGTTTGGCCTTCTAATCGGATAACGTCTATGACTCAATCAAGCCATTCTCTAGCAAGCTCTGCCTAAATCGCTCACCTGGCTTCGACCCTGTTTTATAAAAAACGGCGGGTGTTCCAATAGGCGCTGCAACCGTAATCGATTTGCCCTGAGTGTGTCTGTATACCTCACCCGTAAACAAATGGGTCCAGTCTCCCTTTGGCAAATAGACATCTACTGATGACGTCTCGGGGTCGAGTACGGGCGCCACCATAAAGTCAGCTCCAACCATAAATTGATAGTCTAATAATCTTACGGCGGCATCATTTGGGTAATGCACCCACGGATGCCTTACAACAGGATAGCCTTTTTGTGCGGCTTCTTTTACTAGCTGCTTGCGATAACCGCCCCACGCTTTATAGATGTTGGCGAATCGAGCAAAATGATCAAGAGTTTCTTCGTCAGTATTGAATTGATGGTTAGCCTCTGGGCGGTTGCCTTCGTGGGTTCTGAAAATGGTGGTGAAGGCATTCAGTTCAGTCCATCGCTGCATTAATTCCTTAGAACGATAACGATGACCGATCAACCAACTTGCGGGTGACGGTACGGTGGTATAACCACCAATATCACTATGATTTAACGAATAACCGGAAAGCCCGCTGGACAGTAAACCCGTGACTGCCGTTTTAATGCCATCATACTTGTCCCACGTTACCAGTTGGTCTCCCAGCCAAAACAACGTGGTCAAGCCAGGACTTTTTGTATAGCCAGAGCGACTGAAGAACACAATATCATCACTGCGTCCTGCCTCGTCTATGGCCTCGCGGTTGACCTGCTGCCATTCTTCAGCGTATCGGTTATGTGATTTAACAGGCGTTCCGCTGTGTAATTTTGCATCATAGGGAAGCGCCTCACCGAAATCGGCCATCCAGCCTGACGCACCACTGGCGATCAACTCGTCTTTAATCACTTGCTTAATCCAGCTTCTGGCTTCGGGGTTTGAGAGGTCAATTAAGCCCGCTGAAAAACTGGTGTTTTCAATTAAGTAAGGTTCTCCATTCTGTGTTTGAACAAGGAAGCCTTCTTCAAGTAATTCGCTAAACTGATTTCTTTTTACATGAGGCTTGTCATCAACCTGCGCAAAAAAAGGGTTGATGTAAGTCAAAACATGGACATCATCCTTTTTTAAACCGGCCAACATGTTGCTCCAGTTTTCATAGCGATTATTATCCAGCTCCCAATTCCACCAAAGCTGCTTACCGAATGACGTTTTACGCTGACCTACCCAGTCTTGTAGCCATAAGCCCGCCACCGCACCCTTCTTATCTTTCATTCGCTGATAGCGGGCCATGACTTTTTCTGTCCCCCCTTGCATGCCTAGAATCGCACCGTCATGAATCCAGTCAGGTAGCTCACGCATGCGGCCCGAATACGTTGTATATTCTTCTATTAACGCTAATGGTGTATCGCCATTAATAATCCGGCCCTTTATCGAATGAGAAAACAAGGCGACTTGTACCTGATTGTCTGCTGTCATATCAAAGGACGAGTACTCCGAGGTTTCTAAAAATAGTGATCGCATTTTGCTGGTCATGTAGTGCGGCACACCCGCATACGATGTATGCCACTTGCCGCCCGCACTTGCATTGATGTCGACGAGCAAAGTAAATGGCTGAGATCCCCGCCCTATGCCTTGCTCCATAATAAAAATCGGCAGCTTTTTACCTTTTTGATCAAAATAGGTAAATTGCTCGCCAAAGCCATAAAAGCTTTCGTCTTTTTCTGAAGCGTAATTTAAGTAGATGCGGTTATACGATGTATCGTCTAATTCAGCCGAGAAAGATAACTGATTGCTGGAATGCGGCTTAAGCGTAAACACATAGCCAATAGACTTGCCTGATTGACAGGCTAGATCGCCGCGGATGACTAGCGCATCATTGATGACGGTTAGGCGAGAAACCGTTTGATCCTCACAGAGATCCTGAGTCTCGTCATCAATAAAAAAAGAACCTTTAACCTCGTGAATATTCTCTTTACCTTTGCCACCCATAACGAAACTTTCGCCAGGCACGGTTTGCCACAGGACTTTATTTTCAGACTTATTATGAGTGATCTTAAGTGCCGGTAAGCTCGCATCAGTGGCTTGATAGCGCACCAAAAACTGTCCTAGCGGGATGGACGCTGAGCGTAATTTTTCATCGTGAGTGATATGTCCAGACAACATATCGGAACATGCGGACAGCAGTAAATTAACCACTAACGCTGATACAGTGCGACTGCCATACGTTCTAAAATTGATTGCCATGTATTTTTCGTGCGCTCTCTCAGGTGATGTGACTCACAAGGCATAAAGCGCAAAGGTTGCTTTAAAAATTGGCGTATTGCAACGCCTTGGGGGCACTGTTCATGCTGATGCGTGTGGTGGCGATCCTGAGTATCCTTGGCGAAATTTTTCCGCGTTGGGCCGGATTTTGGTTGCTATGCGTGCTATTGGCCATACTTTCCCTGCTTGGTATGATAGATAACTACATGTATCGGTGTGTGGCGCAGCCTGGTAGCGCACTTCGTTCGGGACGAAGGGGTCGGAGGTTCGAATCCTCCTACACCGACCAAATGCTCCTTCAATATCTGCCTTTGTGTTCATAAACCACAGAAATAATTGGATTAAATTTAGAAAAGCCAGCTGCGGTGCCGTTAGAAAGCGTCGGTGCTAGGACAGAGCGCGGATGAGACAGGTTAACGCTTGATTTCGGTGTTAACGTTGCCAGCACCGAAATGCTGGAAAAACGAAGAATTATTAAGGAGAACAATTTAGCATAGAGACGTAAACTATATTAATATAAAGCATGGAACTAGGTTGGCATACGCACCTCTTAAACTGCTAAGCGCTTTGCTGAAAAG
>ENA-OSJC01001271-OSJC01001271.1-marine-metagenome-genome-assembly--contig:-NODE-1271-length-21114-cov-4.513429_pt1 | contig 21114 bp, 11 predicted proteins | sample MGYA00237885_ERZ534234 | MGnify/ENA primary metagenome ERZ534234 (study PRJEB26413, sample SAMN06343907) | marine metagenome | isolation source: coastal waters | place: Atlantic Ocean: West Antarctic... | reverse complement strand
GATTTTGACAAACTGGCATGTCGTTGAAGAAAATACAGAAGTAATGTTAGCCTTTATGCCTAAAGGATTAGGCGCAGAAGTGTCTGACGTTGATGTGAGCTATGCTGACGTAATCCATTTAGCTAGGGACAAAGATTTAGCTTTATTAAAAATATCTGATACTAATCGATTACTTCCAGAACCTTTCAAATTTGGGCAATTAGATGATATCCAAATAGGTTTGGATACCCATGCGATTGGGCATCCAAAAGGAGAATTTTGGACATACACGAGAGGTTATGTTAGCCAGTACAGACCTAATTATGAATGGTCATATTCTGAAATGGAGAAATTTAAAGCAACTGTAATCCAGACCCAAACACCAATCAATCCCGGCAATTCTGGCGGGCCTTTAATTAATTCTGAGGGAAAAATAATAGGTGTAAATACCTTTTTAGGGGAAGGAGAAGCTATGAATTTTGCCGTCGCTTTGGATGAAATAACTGCCTTTATAAATGCGAAGCCTAATTTAAAAGCTGAAAAAACCGTTAAAAAATGCGAAGGTGACGTACTCGATAAATACAGGTCTAATAATGATGATGGCGCGATCATTTTGGGAGATCAGGACTGTAATGGTGTAGCAGATATAGCAATTTATACACCTGATGACAAAAGCCAGACGCGAATTATCGATTACGATGAAAATGAAGATGGTAAGATCGACGGCACTTGTTATGACAAAGGTGTAGATGACTACTGGGAGGGTTCAATCTGGGATACTAATTTTGATGGAGAATTCGATATGGAGGGTGTTCACCAGGATGGTGATCTGAATCCAACTTCTTATCAAGAATATAGAATTTAACCCATTTTACGAACCGAGCATGAAACGATTCTTCATTTCAAGCCCACTTGAAAATATTCTGTTAAAAACACTATTCTATGTCAGAACTACGCACACACAGTAATTTATAACAATTACAGTAGTTTAAATAATTTACTTAATGTTAAAATTAGATAAATTATTTTTTAAATTAATTTTGAAGAAATCACTAATTTAGCCCAATCTTCCATCATTGGTCGCCGCTGTTCCAACAAATCTGTCCGATGATAGGCCGCTTCAACTGCATTTTTGATTTTATGAGCCAACGCGGATTCTGCTAAATTCTCTGGGTAAGCATTTTCACTTGCCCAATCGCGGAATGATGATCTGAACCCATGGCCAGTTGCTGTGCGCTCTGGAGTGTCACTGATAGCTTTATGTTTGCGTAAAAAGCTTGTTATAGCCATGTCGGTTAAAACATTATTAGCTCGTGGTGATGGAAATACTAAATTGTGTTTGGATCGCTTCTTTTGTTTTTCAAGCAGTTTTAGTACGGGTTCAGTTAATGGCACGCGATGTAAAGCTTTAGCTTTCATTCTGTCTGCGGGTATTGTCCAAACTTTTTGCTTTAAGTCAAACTCAGTCCAATGTGCATGGCGCGCTTCACCAGATCGAACTGCAGTTAAAATTACAAAAAGTAATAAGGCGCGACTAACATTATTGGCTTCACCAATATGATCTTTTACAAAGTTTGGAATAATACGCCATGGCATAGCAGGGTGGTGCTGTACGCGAACGGATAAGCTTGGTTGTTTAGGCAACAGATGTTGAACACCGTTTACTGGGTTTCCAACTCTTAAGCTTTGAGCGCAACTCCATTCCATTACTTGATGAATGCGTTGTTTGACCCGCGTGGCTGTTTCAGCCTTCTTTAGCCAGATAGGGCGAAGAACTTCAGCTATATCCACCACTTCGATGTCTGGAAGCGCCTTATTCCCCATTGTAGGGTAAACATAGGTATTAAGTGTGTTAATCCACTGTGCTTGATGCTTCTTGTTCTGCCAACCATCCTTCAATTCTGAATGCACCTTATCCGCAGCTTCTTTGAATGTTAAAATATCTGGTTCTAATAGGATTTCTTTCTTTGCGTTGACGCGCTCATTAAGAGGGTCAATTCCTACTGCTACCTGACTGCGTGCTTGATTGGCCAATAGTCGTGCTTGAGTAATGGAGACTTCAGGATAGCCGCCAAAGCTAATATCACGCCTTTTGCCTGTTACAGGCGATAAAAAGCGTAACTTCCATTTGCCAAAGCCTTTCTTTTTAGTTGGATGGAGGCGTAATCCAACCACTGTACCATCGGCTTTTGGTTTGTCTGATGGTTTAATTGATTTAGCATGAGCGTCACGAAGTATATTCATATTTAGTCCACATTTTAGTCCACATAAATATGATACTACTTGATGATAGTTGAAACAAGCTGAAACAATATTAGCTGTTTAAGTCTATGTATAAATGGTTGTATATTAGATTATCATATAAAATCAAAAAGTTATATATCTATATTAGGGCGGACTGTCTGTCCGCCACTTACTGGCTTTAAGTAATTGTTATATATAAATAAAATATAATTTACATATGATTACCCACAACACTACCCACAATGAAGTAATGGAAGGTATATTTAGACATGCGCACGCGCCTGCGAGGCAGCGTCATGTTGTGGGGTGGCAGTATGGTTATCTATTCATAAGAATTGCAGATGTTGAGAATGTATCAACAACCACTTCAATCACGAAAGACATCTTCAAAACAGAAGACTTATAAGCAAAAACGCAGTACCGCTCTGATTGAGTGGTTTCAAATCTGCGCTTCATAGGATTATATGATCGTGGCACTTTGATACGTGTTAGGCTTTGTCTGACAACACCATAAAAATTTGATTGGAGTGGTATTTATTGTGTAATGGTTATTATTTATTTAATATGTTAGGTTTTTTGGAACTTTTATTCTGATACTTTAAAACCTTATTATGTTCGCTCAATAATTCAGCAAATGATAAAGGGCATTGTCAGACAAACTTGACGTCCCATTGGTTGCCTCTTTTTACAATTAAAAACTAAGATAAGGGGGGGTAGTCTAATCGCTAACTCCCTTTTATTTGAACCGGTGTGTGTACATCACTCTTATCGCGTTTACGGAATTTTTCGTAGAAACAGTTCTCATGCGCACGCGAGCGTCACTCCATAACTGTTGATAGTTTAACCAAAGAGCTTGAACAGGCACGTAAGACAGCTCAAGAAGCTGGTCAATCATCAGCCATGGTAGCCGCTACGATGGGCAAAGCAAAGTTACACGGCTTACTTACAGACAAAGCAGAGGTAATAAGCCCAGATGAAAGCATGAAGCCCAGAACGATAGTTTTAATTGGTGAACCAGTCCCTGACTATAGCGAATTGAATTGAGCTTTTTAAGTTAAGCAGTTTGTTAAGTCATCGGGGTATCTGGTCACAAGCATACGTTTGTTAGGTCGTCTGGAAATCTAGGAATAGGTTCGTTTGTTTCTATGGCTTCTATAATTGCTTCAATATAGCCGCCTAATGAACCCCTACCTTCGTCTAGGTTGGTTTCATGCCCGAAATGCTCGAAATAGTCCGCCTTGTATTCTTCAAGATCGTCCCAAGTTAATTTATTTGCCATTATTATCTTCAAATATGGGGGATAGCGTTAAGCATTAAAAATCATACACGCTTATTTGTAAATCAGTTATCCAGATTGCGTATCAAAATAAGATGATAAATGGGACAATTAACATACAAATTAGTTAAAATTTCCGAAATACGCACAGTCCTAACTTAATTAGAATAGATGGCTGTGCGCAAAACGGATCCGTGGAGAACAAAAACCTACTGCCGCGTCGGCATGACGGGTGAGGATTTGATAAACCTTAAATGCCCGCCCCAATATTCAAGTCTTTTTGTCAGCTAGTCTTGCGACCCACCTCTTTTACGTATACGTAAGAGAAGCACTATTGTGCGTCTCCAGCTAGCAGCCAGAGCATTTCATTATGCGTTTGTCAGGTTTTTGCCTGCCAGCGGCCCCCTACTGGAGATTTAAGTGCGCGACTGCCCTTCCCAAACTGGCCTTTACGATCCTGAACGGGAACACAGCGCTTGCGGTGTCGGTTTTCTGACCCGTAAGGATGGCATTCAATCCCATGATGTGTTGCGCCGCGGCCATGAGGCGTTATGCGCGGTGCCGCACCGCGGTGGCATGTCATCCGAAGGGGTGGGTGACGGCGCAGGTGTGTCGGTCGATCTGTCACTGGAATTCTTTGAAAAGCTGTGTGGAACAAGTCTTTTTCCCGGCCAATTCGGGGTGGGTAATTTCTTTTTGCCCACAGACTTCGGGCAACATGATCATGCCGCAGCGCTGATCGAAAACTGTCTTTTTGATCAAGGGTTCATCACTAAGACAGTCCGCCACGTTGCCGTCAATACGGATGCGATCGGTGTGCGCGCTGTGAAGTACCAATCCCCCATCGCACAGTGGGTATTTAAGGCACCAGACGGAATCGATCGCCAAACGTTTGATCGCCGAATCCATATCGCACTGCTTGCGATTGAGGTGGCAGGATATACGAAGCCCAACTTCAAAGGGCTTTATCCGATCTCGTTGTCATCGCGGATGCAGGTGCTTAAGGGACGTTTGAATTCATGGGAAATCATCCCTTATTTCACCGACCTGTCGGACCCCAGCCATTCGGTCCACACGATGTATTTTCACACGCGGTTTTCAACCAACACCGATCCGCATCCGTCTATGGCCCAGCCGTTTCGCCTGATGGCCCATAATGGGGAGCTGAACACAGACAAAAAGAACCGGCTGTCTGAGGCCGCGATTGCACTTGCACGCAACAAAGCAATCATTCGCCCACCTGGTCAATCTGATAGTTGCCGTCTTGATCAAACACTCAACGCGCGGGTCTATGACGAAGGCCTAGGTCTGGTGACGGCCGTTGTCGCCATGATGCCGCCCGCGTGGGAAAATGATGTGTTTATTTCGCCGCAGGTACGAGCGATGCTGGAATATCTGTCTTTGTCAGAAGAAAAGAACGATGGACCCGCCGCATTGATTTTTGGCAATGGCGATATTATTGGTGCACGATTGGATCGCCTAGGCTTGCGGCCTCTGCGCTCGGTTGAGACAAACGACTATCTTGCTGTGATGTCAGAAGCCGGCCAGATTGATTTCCCAGCCGAAGACGTGCTGCGCCGTGGCCGCGTTGAGGCGGGCGGCATGATCTATTTTGATCACACAACGAAGCGCACATATGAAACCACCGAGGCGCTTGAAGCATTGGCGGCCGCAAAAGACTATACGCAGCTTTTGGCCGATGCACAGATCAACATTGACGATATGCCGGACGCAGAGATGACTTCGGCAGCGGCACGATACGAGGGTGATCTGGATCGACCCGCGCGGTATGTGGGTTACACTCTCAATCAGGAAAGTTTTAAATTCCTGATGGACCCTATGTTGCAAACGGGATTCGAAAAAGTATCGGCCATGGGGTACGGTAACGCGATCAACGCGCTGTCAGACAATGAGGGCGGGGTGGCCAAGTATTTTAGCCAGCGATTTGCGCAAGTCACCAATCCACCGCTGGATTCCATCCGCGAGGCTGAAGGCATGACATTACGCGTCGCTCTTGGTGAAAAATCCTATCTTGGTCTCGCACGATCTCGTCAGATTGTTCTGAATTCACCTGTATTGCGCATGGCAGATATGCTCAAAATCAAGGCGCAGACCGATACGCCATGGGCACGATTTGATATACTTTATGAACCAGTTCAGAGCGATGCAAGCGCCAACGAGGCCGCGTTGATTGCCGCCATCGAGTGTATTGCTAACAAGGTGGTGGCATTTGCGCAATCCGAAGGGGGTGTTGTCATTCTGACAGACCGTCATTTGTCGCGCACGCACGCACCCTTGCCCATGGTGTTGGCCGTGTCCGCGATCAACCAGCGCTTGATCGAAGAGGGCGCCCGATTCAAGGTTAGCCTTGTGGTTGAAAGCGGGCAGATTTGTTCGTCCCATCATATTGCCTGTGCGTTGGGGTTTGGGGCAGCTGCGGTCTATCCGCTGGCCGTGCGCTTGCGTGCAGAAGAACTGTTTGGCGACAGCGCTGGTTCGGCGTATCTGAAATTCAAAAAGGCGGCCGAAAAGGCGCTTATGAAAACGATGGGTAAAGTTGGGTTGTGCACGGTCGAAAGTTATTCAGGAGGTGAGTTTTTTGAACCAAACTTCCTAGACACCAACGATCCGGTTTTCGCCAAATATCTACCTAACATGAACACCCCTGTCGGCGGTGTATGCTTTGATATGGTTGCCAAATCCGTGGCCGATTGGCATGAGCGTGCGCGCAGTGTGACCAGCGACAAAGACATTCCGATCCTCGGGTTGTTCAAAGAACGATCAGAGGGCGCTGGGCACAGTTATGGCACGACTGCTGTGCGCGGCTTTGTAGACCTAACCGAAGAACCGATCAGCTTTGCCGAAGTCGAGAGTGAAATTGATCCACTCCGCCTGATGACCCTGCGCAACATGGAGGATGCATTTGGGATTGATGAAGAAGGTTACGTCAATACGTCGTTTGATAAACTGACCGTGGCCCAGATTGACGATTTTAAAATTACACCAGGGTATCGCGCGTTTAGCGATAATATGATCAATGAACGACAGCGCCGCCCTGCCGCGTTGCGTGACATTCTGGCGTTTCCCGCCGACATTACATTCCTCGATACGGTGCGCGACATGAAGCGCGAGATGATGTTGTTTAACCGCGCGGGAAATAACGATTTTGTTATCCGTGGAATTGCTGTTGAAGTACTTGGGGCGGGTAAATTTTTGCTGCGTCTAACTGGGCCAAAAGGTCGTGATATCGGGCGGCTGGATGTGCTGGCCGAAACCCTTGTTGAACGGTTTAAAACCGATATTGAAGGTCACTATATTACCAAGGCCGCGTTGAAAGTCGCTGCCAAAGGTATGGCGCTAGATTATCTGTCGCGCCTGCGCGCCGCTCCGGAGCGCCTCCCGATTGAAGCTATTCAACCCGCGTCCGAAATCACCGGCACCCTAGCATCTGGTGCGATGTCGCACGGAGCACTTGTGGCATCGGCCCACGAGGCTGTGGCCCATGGCACTAACATGGTTGGTGCTATGTCCAATTCGGGCGAGGGTGGCGAACACATCAGCCGCTACGGTACGATCCGCGCCAGTCGCATCAAACAATTCGCCAGCGGGCGTTTTGGGGTTTGGGCGGGTTACCTTGCTGATCCAAACCTCGAAGAAGTCGAGATTAAGATCGGCCAAGGCGCAAAACCCGGCGAGGGCGGGCAGCTTCCAGCGACTAAAGTCACGGTTGAAATTGCCGCCGCACGGGGCTGTGTGCCAGGGGTTGAACTTATTTCGCCGCCACCGCACCACGACACTTATTCCATAGAAGACCTTGGGCAGTTGATCCATGATGCCAAGGCTGCGCGGGTTCGTGTGGTTGTAAAACTTGTTAGTTCCGAAGGAATTGGAACGATTGCTGTTGGCGTCGCCAAGGCGGGGGCCGACGTAATTAATGTGGCGGGCAATACCGGTGGCACGGGTGCGGCGGCGGTGACGTCGCTGAAATACACTGGCCGCGCTGCGGAAATTGGCATCGCTGAGGTTCATCAGGCGCTGTGTGCAAACGGCATCCGCCAAAAGGTGAAACTGCGTTGTTCTGGCGCGATACAGACAGGATCGGACGTTGTGAAGTGCGCGCTTTTGGGCGGGGACAGTTTTGAATTTGGCACAACGGCCTTGATGATGCTGAAATGCGTGATGGCCAAGAACTGCAACGTGAAATGCCCTGCTGGCCTGACCACCAACCCCGAGGTGTTTGACGGCGATCCGCGCGCCTTGGCGCAATACCTGCTCAACGTTGCCCATGACGTTCGTGGAATTCTTGCTGGCCTCGGCCTTGCGTCACTGCAAGACGCACGGGGGCGGGCAGATTTGTTGCACTTGCTTGATCACCCAGCATCTGTCGGGCGGCTTGACCTGCGTGCGATGTTAACCTGCGTGTCCAATGTTGCGGTGCAAGACCCAACCTACCTTGAAAAAGAATTTTCTATCGATGACGCACTGCTTGAGCACGTTAAAACGCGGCTGGTCGACGGTGGTGAACGTGCAATCGAACTGCGCCTTAATATGCCGTTGAATAACCGTAACAAGACGGTTGGTGGACAGCTTAGCATTGATATTGAACGGATGCTGAACCACGAACTGAAAGACCTGCCCGCCGCCGCATTTCAAGACATACGCGGACGTCGTTATCTTGATCATCACAGCCTGCGTATCGTTACGAACGGGTCTGCGGGGCAAAGTTTTGGCGCGTTTTGTAATGATGGCATGGTGATGTTACACACTGGCACATGCAACGACGGTGTCGGCAAAAGCGCATCTGGCGGTGAGATCATTGTGCGCAGCCCCGGTGGCGCGGCGGGGCGTGAAAACGTGCTGATTGGCAATTTTGCCTTGTTTGGGGCCACGGGCGGGCGTACGTTTGTACAAGGTCAGGCCGGTGATCGGTTTGCTGTGCGTAATTCTGGTGCCACAGCCGTTGTCGAAGGCGTTGGCGATTTTTGCGCTGAATACATGACTAACGGCGCGATACTTAATCTGGGTGGTTTTGCCAAGGGCATGGGCAACGGCATGTCGGGCGGCTTTGCCTATCAATACGATCCCGACGGGCGCGTGCCTGATATGATCAGCCGCGATTCTGTATTGAGCGGCACGCTTGTGGACGGGTCTGATCACGCTACACTCCATGAAAGCGCGGTAAAACAGTTGTTGGTCTGGCATATTGATGCCACGGGATCGGCCCTCGCGCATCAGCTCCTCGATGATTGGGACACTACGCGCAGCCATGTGGCGTGGATTATGCCCAAAGCCTTGTTGCAATATCAAGACGCCGACGAAATCCTTGCCGCGCGCAGCCGCAAATTTCTGGTGGATGAATTAGCGACCAGCCTAGCCAGCCACCAGGTTGCGCAGCTGAAGGCCGCATGGAAACTGGGGCACGCGGTGCATCATGGTGGGGTGCCCAATTATGGCGATATGGATACGGATGACATATTTCGCCTGCTCGGCAGCTACGTCGTGCTGGAACAGGCGCAGGCGATTGCGGCCAAAAGAGTTGGCACAATGGACCAGATTGCACGCGATAAGGCGGCACGTAACCTGATCCTCACAGAGGATTTTAGCCTTATGTCCGGTTTGGCCAAACACGCCAAGACTTCTGTAGACGAATATGATGATCGCGACCTTGCCGCACTCGTCGCCAATACGCGCTTAAATGATTTCAAACGCGCACTGTCCTTGCGCAATGTTCTGAGCATGGACAGCCCGGGCACCTATGCGTGGATCCTGTACCAAAGTGCCAAAAACCGCACTATTCTGGGCGATGTGCCCAGCTTTGATGCCCTGTTTGTCGAAAATGCGATTGCGGATGTAATCGCCCGTACTGCGGCGGAATAAATGATGAGTGATAAAAAAACCAAAATTCCCTATATTCCCCAAGATGCGCCGTTTTCAGGCGAGCAAAAGCAATGGTTGTCAGGATTTCTTGCTGGGATGCATTCGCGTTTGGCCAGTGATACGAACAACGTAGCTCCGGTGGCGGCGCAGGCTGAAATCAAACACCTTGATATCATTTTTGGTACCCAGACAGGCAATGCAGAGGCCGTTGCCGAAAACGCCGCGGCGTTGGCCCGGAGCAAAGGGTTCACGCCGCGCATCGCCGAGATGGACGAGGTCGATATGACCCATCTAGCGGCCATGCAAAATCTGATCATGGTGGTATCAACCTACGGTGAGGGCGAAATGCCCAACAACGCGCATCAGTTTTGGGAGGCATTGTCGGCCAGCACCGCTCCAAGACTTGAGGCATTAAATTATGGTGTTCTTGCCCTTGGTGATACTAGCTATGATGAGTTTTGTCAGGCTGGGAAATTGGTCGATACGCGGCTCGAACAGCTTGGGGCCAAACGGTTGGCCACCCGTGTGGATTGCGATATCGATTTTGAAGATATTGCTGAAAAATGGCTCTCCAGCACGATTCCTGATGCAGGTGCCACTGCGATCGTGACCGAATCCGCCGAGCGGCCCAAGGCAAAAACCGGCTGGGGCCGCAAGAACCCCTATATATCCAACGTTACTGACAACCGCATTTTGTCAGGCGCAGATTCTGCCAAGGAAATTAGGCATATAACCTTTGATCTGGGTGACAGCGGATTGGCATATGAGGCGGGCGACGCCCTTGGCGTTATGCCAGTGAATGCTCCTGATCTTGTACAGGCGTGGATAGATAGATTAAATGTGCCTGCCGACACAGACATCAACGGCACAAGTTTATCAGACATGCTGAGGACCGGATTGGAAATCATGACGCCAAGCCGCGATTTGATCCTCGCGCTCGAACCTTTGGCGAATGACGATGAACTCACTCATGTGGTGTCAAACGGCGACAAAGAGGTTTTGGAACATTACCTTTGGGGAAAAGACGCCCTTGATCTGTTAAACCTGAATGTGGATTTAACTTTTGATCCCGTGCAGGTCATCGGCTGGCTGAAACCCTTGCAACACCGAGCCTATTCAATCTCTTCAAGCCCGAAGGCGCACGAAGGGGAGGTCCACCTCACCGTGGCTGTGGTGCGTTGGAAGCACAACAACAGGCTCCATAAGGGGGTCTGTTCCACGTTTCTGGCGGATCATATACAAAATGGTGCGCCTGCTGGCATTTTTATGTCTCCCAATAAGAGTTTCCGTATCCCGCAAGACGACAGCGTACCAATGATCATGATTGGTCCCGGCACAGGGATTGCACCATTTCGAGCGTTTCTCGAAGAACGCCAAGCGCGGGGTGCATCGGGCGCAAACTGGCTTTTTTTTGGCGATCAACACCGCACCAGCGATTTTATCTACGAAGAAGAAATAGCGGCATTCAGCGCGGACGGTCTTTTGACCCGCTTGGACCTGGCGTTTTCGCGTGATCAGGTAGATAAAATATACGTTCAACATCGCATGATTGAAAATGGTAAAGAACTTTACTCGCAGCTTGAACAAGGGGGGCATTTCTACGTCTGCGGCGATGCAACACGCATGGCTAAAGACGTGGATGCAGCACTCCATTTTATCATCGAAACCCAGGGCGACATGAATCCCGAGGCTGCAACCGACTACGTTAACCGACTTAAGCGTGAAAAGCGCTATGTGCGTGACGTTTATTAAAGGCTCACCGTAATGCCAGACCATATACCGACATGACCGACCCAGTTATTTTTTCAGTGGGGGCCAAGCGCGTCGCTTGTCTGGGTTTGGTGCAGGGTACATTGCTTCCCCAAACGCTGTATGACCTTGACGCATCCATAGGCTTGACGCTCTTGCATGGTGACCTTGAGATGCTGGCTTTGATTGGCACACAGATTAACAGTGGCATCATCAGTACAAACAACGGGGCTGCTTTGCTCAGCCAGACTGGCGGTTATGCTCCGATGACAACCACGGCGATGCCCCACCGACTGTCGCGCAAACGGGTAAACTTGCGCGTGGCGCCGAACCTCACTGTCCACCTCGCACGCAGCGGGGTGAACGATAACGGGTGTCAAACCCTTGTGGTGGCAGACGACACGGGCGCGATCTATCACCGAATAGAGGTTGCGGAAACCTACGACAGGGCGGCCATTGCAGCTTTGGACGCTGCTGCTAGGGACAGCGTCCCGCCCCAAGCGATTTCACCCACAATGCCGCACGACAATATAGTGTCACTTTCTGCCGTGCGGTGCGCGCAAGCCACATGGGATAGTTGCGATACTGGCCAGCACCTAAACGACATCCTTGCCGATGACGGAAAAACGCGCAGCAAAACCTTACCTTATATTGGTAAAAACAAAGCATGGCCCGTGCTGGTCAAGGTTTTGAAACACTTCATCACCCACTTGCACTCTTCCTCAATCAGCTATGTGCAAAATGTTTCAAGAAACGGGTTGATCCAAAGCATGATCGCGAAAGGTGGCACACCGCGACTGTTGGACCAAATTCTGATGATTCAGAGTGACCACCAGAGTTTTGCACTTGATCTTATGCAAGTGGATAGCGTTTGGGTAACGGCTATCGGGCCATTTCATCAACTCGAAATGTACGCAGCGGACGGCTGCGCAATAGCCGTGTTCGGCGCAGACCCGAAGGGCGACGTCAGACAGTGGAATGCTCTGTTATGCTCATTGCCACAGTTAGCCAGGGCTTTTTAATGGCTGACCGTTGTGCAGATTGATTTGATAACCATTTGGACATCTCGTGCTGGATGGCGCTTTAATGATTGCATGGCTTCAGGGTGTCGATGGCTGGCAAAGGCAATCGCTCTGACAATTCCATGGTTGAACCGTTCTTCAAATCTATCAAGGCTGCGCCTACCTTATCCAACGGTGCAGTGTCAAAATTGCGTGGATTTTTGTTGTGAAAGACATAACTCACACTACTCAGATATGCGAAACCAACATCATGGATTATTCTATGGCTAAAACTGTCTCAGATAAAAAGATCACCAGACGCTCGGCCATGGCCATGCTTGCGTCGGGCGCGGCACTCGCGCCGCTTGGTATGGGACTCAAAGGTGCGTTTGCCCAAACGCCCGAAGCCGTCAATATGGTGATCCAGCAAGCGACCTATAAGATCACGGATGCGGCGACAACGGACCTGATTTCTACACGCCCTGATGGCCCGCCCCCCGTGATCCGCATCAAACAGGGTCAACCGTTTACCGCACGCGTCACCAATACTCTACCCGATTACACCACGATGCACTGGCACGGAATCCGCCTTGAAAACGCAATGGATGGCGTCCCTTATCTAACCCAATTTCCGTTCGGCCAAAACGAAACCTTTGAGTATTCTTTTACGCCGATGGACGCGGGTACCTATTGGTATCACCCCCATTGCCTGACGATGAACCAGATGGCCAAAGGCCTCACAGGTGTGTTGATCATTGAGGAAAAGACCGACCCTGGTTTTGACAGTGATGTGGTGATTAACCTGCGCGATTTCCGGCTTCGGCCCAATGGTGAATGGCTTGATCTGTGGACGGCTCGGGGTGCGGCACGTACAGGTACTTTTGGCACCATAATCACCACCAATTGGGAAACCGATCCTGTCTATGATGCTCTAACCGGCGGGCTTGTACGTATCCGGCTGGCCGCCACAGACACCACGCGCATATACAAACCCTACATCCTTGGGGCGGACGGCGTGGTGATCGCAACCGATGGTCACCCTCTGCGCGAGGCGGTGGATTGGCCAACCGCCGCGTCCCCTCATCTTCTGTCACCCGGGCAGCGCATTGATATGGCAATCCGCATGCCCAATATTGAAGGCGCTTATGTTGATATCATGTCCGATGTGCCGGGCGATCCGCGCCGACTTGCGCGGGTTCGTGCCGTCGGAACGCCTGTGGGACGCACTCTCAATGAACTTGCCCCCCTGCATCCAAACGATGTGCCAGAACCAGACCTTGAGAGTGCACGCCTTGAAGAATTCGTTTTTGGCTGGACGCCAGAAGGCGGCGAACAGCAAAACGGGTTTTGTGGTACGCTGGGCTATTCATTCTGGTCAATCAACCGCACGCCTTGGCCCGGGGACGCCGCCGACCCAAACACGCCGGGGGCCGGGCCCCTAGCACAATTTACATTAGGGGAAAGTGTCGTTTTGCGCCTGCGCAACGAAAGCCCAAATGACCACCCTATACATCTGCACGGGTTGGTATTTCGGCCGATCCTGTCGAACAAACGCACGCTGCCGTCCAACTGGACGGACACGGTGTTGCTGACTGAGGGAGAGATCATGGATGTCGCGCTTGTGGCTGACAACCCCGGCGACTGGGCGTTCCATTGCCATATTATTGAGCATCAAAAAACTGGGCTGGCCGGTTTTATCCGCGTTGTTATGTAATTTCTTCCTGTGATGGGCGATCGCAGGTGGGCGCATCATACTTTTGGGTACTGTCAGAGAAAACCGCTTGAGACGGGCAGGGCTAATTTGTAACCATGCCGAATGACAAAACACTCTCCATTTAGCTACATGAAACCTGGCCCGCGGTTCCTGAACCATCTTGCTTAGGCCCGTGGACCGGGAACCAAGAACCAGGGCCCCGTACCATATAGGACGCACCTTTGACTCAATATCAGTGTTGCCCGAGTCCAATCAGCGTTAGTTAGTTTTTCTCGGGCCGCGGCCCTTGGACCAAGCCACGCATGCCTAGCCAAGCCATCTAAAATAGGGTATAATAAAAGCCCACAAACCGATGATAGTTGAGCACAATGAAAACCAATCCCAAACCACGGTTTTATGGCCCAAACTGGCAAGGTCAGAGGTGCGAGGCACGTACGTCCGGCTGGGACATTGTGCCAGCGTCCCGCCAGTGCTCCCTGTGGGGCGCTGGCACCCGCTCGCACCACCTGCGAACATCCGCCGGCAGGCGACGCACCAGTTTATATGGCGAGGTACATAAGTAAAAACATCAGTAGGGTGCCCTGCACATATGGGTATTTTGAGAAAAAATAAAAAGGTCGTTATTTATGGTATGTCATATTTTAATCTTGGGGGGTGGTTTTGCTGGGCTATACGCTGCTCGTAACATTCAACGTTTAATGGGCAGAAATGTTGATATAGAAATAGTCAATCGTGAAAACTATTTTGTGTTCCAACCGCTTTTACCGGAGGTTGCCGGAGGTGCTATATCGGCAGTAAATGCTGTCTCGCCTCTGCGGTTCCTAACGAAGGGGATCTCAATGCGTAAGGCTGAGATCGATAGCATTGATCCGACGTCACAAACAGTTACTGTTTTTCAAGGGGTTCAGCGACGTCCAACAATATTAAATTATGACCACTTAATAATCGCATTAGGGTCTGGAAGCGATTTATCGCGTATGCCGGGATTACACGAACACGCGTTTACAATGAAAACTCTCAGCGATGCACAGAGTTTGCGCGCGCATATAATTGAGCGGCTAGAACATGCCGATGTCACCCGCTTACCTGAAGTTAAAAAAGGTGCCCTTACGTTTACTGTTATTGGTGGAGGTTTTTCAGGCATTGAAACCGTTGGCGAAATCAAGGAGCTGATTGATCGATCGCTTCGCTATTACCCTAATATACAAAAGTCAGAAATACGGGTTATTGTATTAGAATTTGCTGACCGCATCTTGAATGAAATGCCCGAAAGTTTGGCGAAATACGCACAAAAAAACCTTACTAGGCGGGGAATTGAAATTCAGTTGGGCGTCGGTGTTTCAGGATGTACTGGCACGCAGCTTGTTACAACAGCAGAGGAGATTATTGACACTCGGACCATTGTTGCAACAATAGGCAACTCACCATCTTCGGCGGTATCAAAAATGCCGTTAACTTTTCAGCATGGGCGTATTTTAGTTGGGCGGGACTTCCGTGTCCACGGGCATCAGAACATTTGGTCTATTGGTGATTGCGCTTTGATTCCAATGAAGGAAGACGCCAGCCACCGAGATGATTTTGCCCCACCAACGGCGCAATTTGCTGTGCAAGAAGCAAAGCAAATCGCATCAAATATCAAAGCCGCTATTGGAAGGCAGCCGATAGAGGCTTTTAAATATACCTCTAAGGGTTCTTTGGCTTCGCTTGGAGCTGGGCGAGGTGTGGCGGAAATTTTTGGTATAAAACTAACCGGCCGAACCGCCTGGCTACTTTGGCGGGTTTATTACCTTGCGTTTCTTCCTGGTATGCAGACGCGGATCTCGGTTCTTTGGAACTGGTTGATGGATTGGTTCTCTAGCCGCTCGGTTGTTCAAATCAATTCTGAGAAGCAGCACGGTGTACGCGATGTACTTTACCGCGCGGGTGATAGAATTTATAAAACTGGGGCTCGTGCGGATGGGTTCTACACAATTGTATCTGGGAGTGTTCGGATAACTGGCATCGACAAGAATACAGGAAAAGAAACCTCTCGGGTTCTTGGAGTAGGAGAGCACTTTGGTGAACGATTATTAAAAGGAGCTACCCGCAGAATTGCCACTGCAGTTGCTGTGGATGACACAAAAGTTTTAGGCCTAACTCGAGATGAGTTTTTAAAACTTGCTGAAGGATTGCCGTTCTTTCATGACTATTTTGAAAACCATCTGGAAGCTTCTGGTCTCGGACAAGTTCCGGTACTTAGTGACGACAAGCACTGATTACTTTTGAGTGTTCGCTATCGCTAACAAACATTTCTTTGATGCCGGGGTTTCGTATTTATCCCAGCCTATTTGGAATAGCTGAAATCAGGCCAGATGCACCTTCTTTGACATAGGTTTTGAGGTTTTTTATGACAGTTGGCAGGCACTGTTTTGCGAAAATGTCTGCAAAGCCAGCAATGTGGGGGGTCAGTATAACATTAGGTGCAGACCACATTGGGTCTGCATGTGTTAAGGGCTCATGCTCAAAGACATCCAGTCCAGCCCCTGCAATTGTACCTGTTCGAAGGGCCTTGATCAGTGCAGTTTCATCAACGCAGCCGCCGCGGGCCAGGTTCAAAAAAAAGCCTGTTGGTTTCATAGCTGATAGTACTTCTGCATTAATAATGTGGCGGGTCTTGTCGGTTAAAGGCACCAACACGACAAGAAAGTCAGCCTTAGCTGCTGCTGTAATGAGGCCATTGCGTGGATAGATATGGTCCACATTTAGTGCGCTGGTGCGCCCATCTGATACTCCAAGCACAGTCATACCTAGGGTTTTGGCATATAAGGCTAGGGTCTCAGAAATGTCGCCAAGTCCTAAAATACATAAGGTCTTGCCATAAAGAGCGGTTTGCACCTGGCGATCCCAATTAGCTATCTTCTGCGCTTCAAACATGTCAGGCAACCGTCGCGCCAGGCTCATCATCAGCATAAGTGCGGTCTCTGAGACCTGTGGACCCTGAACACCTTTAATATTTGTGACCGGAACATAATCTGGCAACTCAGCCATGTTAATAAAATTATCCACACCAGTGGTCAGGGTCTGTACCCATTCCAACTTTGGCATGGCGCCAATCAATGCAGGTGGGACATGCACACCAATCCCCATAAATACGTTGGCTTCTGCTGCTAGAGCCATGGCATCTTTGACTGAATATGCCGCATGAAATATAATTTCGGGAAACATTGGAGAAAGCTTGAGTAGGTAGTCGTCTGTCCACTCCGCAATTTCATGGCGAACGATAATTGATTTTGTCATTGCAGCCCTTCTAAAATCACATGCTTTGCAGGCGGGTGTCTTTTTTGTTTTATGGCTCGTTGAACTGTCGCCTTAATAGGCGCAACAACTGCAGTACCATTTTTCAATTTTATTCTAGAACTTTCTATCACTTTTACTCACTCATTTATAGTCATCATACCAGTTGTCTGAGCAGTATTTAAAGGATTTAGGCTAAACATTAAGTTCTGTGCTTTGCTATGATGTTACAGGCCTTTGTGTACTTTAGTATTCGCATCTATAATAAGACTGAGTATTTGTTATGAAATAATGACAGATGGGAATATCTTTTTTTATTTTTACTAGGAATGTCATCTTATTTTATGTGCAAAGAGGAGTAGCAGGTGAAAAGACTTGAACAATGGTGTAAAAGTTTTCGACTGACAAAGCGGCTTGGGATGGTTCGGGCTATCACCTACAAGCGCTTAAAACCTAGTGACGGCTACCTGTGAGCATTCTACTCAAACGTTGTGAGCGACTGATTTCTATTGCAGTCGCCAACGAAATAGATGCATTCGCTGTGGTTCCAGGAGCAAATTTTACTTACCTCACGGGAGTAGAATTACATCTTATGGAGCGTCCTACAGTTTTTATCGTACGTAAAGATGGCAGTAAGCTTGCTATTATGCCATCTTTGGAGGAGCAAAAATGGTCTCGGGCGTTGCCAATGGACGTTGTACAGATGCGCAATGCGTGGGAGCAGGCCTATCTTTCAACGCCCCACGGTGAACCTGTTGCGCTGGGATAGCGCTGCCTCAACTGTCTACGTGGCTCTGTCAGTTAAAACTTTCTTGAGATCGAACGAGCGACTTTGTAGCCTCTCTTGATGACAAAACATTCCCTATTCCGCTACTTTAAGACGAGCCCTGAAGTCATCCGATTTGCCGTAATGCTTTATGTTCGGTTCCCGCTTTCTCTTCGTAATGTAGAGGACCTTCTTGATGAACGGGTGTGTAGATATAAGCCTCACCCAAGCTGCCACTGTCGCCAGACGTAACTGACACAAATGTCATCCTCATTGATGCCGCGCTCTTGTTTAAGGCAATGCTCAGCCCAGTCAAATGCGGACCAGCCCCGTGATGCCGCGGCCGTATACTCGCAATTCACCATTGTCTGCATCTCAACTGCCACTTCACATGGCGTAGGCCAAGGAGTGTAGTTTGACCTTTGAGACGGGTACTAGGCAGAAATCCATAGAACTAGTTTTTCCAAAGTCTCAGACAATCTGACGCATTCAAGAAATAAATTTATAATATTAAAGTCCCAAAATGCCTTATAACTGGTCCACAGCGCCATACCAAGCCAACTATGTTGCAAAATCAACTGGGAAACCCGGACTCTGTTTGCATTTATCTTCTTATAATTCCTTAACAGAAACAGGCTTTGTTTGGTTCATTACCATTACTTCAATCATGATGCTTATTCCCATCTTTGCTTTTTTAGGCCATTCGTTTTTATGGATAATAGCAGGCGCGTTAGGGCTGACTTTATGCGGTGTTTGGATAGCGCTCAAGTCAAGTTGGTATCGTGGGAGAGTTTTTGAGGAACTAGAGGTCTGGTCAGATAATGTTGAATTAAAACGTATAAATCCCAATGGAAGTATACAAAAATGGAGTGCTAGCCCCTACTGGACAGAAATAAACCTCACAAAGAAGGATGGGCCAGTACGTAATTATTTGACGCTGCGCGGTAGTGGCAAAACTATAGAAATTGGTGCTTTTCTATCAGAAGATGAGCGCCCAATACTGGCTCAGGATTTACGCGAAGCATTTAGGTTAGCAGTCAACGCTGCCTAATTTTTTTGAGCTTGTGTATACACAAAAATCTAATCCAGAGGCGCGCTGCGGTGGCTGAGTAGAGGTCAGTCTCTAACTTCATAAATTGGTTACAATTCCTAAAATAAACCCGCACGGTACTGTCAGAGAAAACCGCTTGAGACGGGCAGGGCTAATTTGTAACCATGCCGAATGACAAAACACTCTCCATTTAGCTACATGAAACCTGGCCCGCGGTTCCTGAACCATCTTGCTTAGGCCCGTGGACCGGGAACCAAGAACCAGGGCCCCGTACCATATAGGACGCACCTTTGACTCAATATCAGTGTTGCCCGAGTCCAATCAGCGTTAGTTAGTTTTTCTCGGGCCGCGGCCCTTGGACCAAGCCACGCATGCCTAGCCGCCACAATAAACACTTTATCAGACCGTTGCTCAGCCTTATATGCGCGCTCCTGAAGGCGATAGTAGGTTCTCCACCACATTCCCTTGTCCAAGTAAACGCTCCATACTCTGTTGCCATGATGCCTTAAAAGCAGGGTCATTTGAGAAGAGTTTGTAAAGTTCGAGTTCATCTTTTCGACGGTTTAACATGATGTCTTTTACTTTTATTCTTTGAATTACCAACACTGTTTGCTTTGTATTTAATTGAAAAACGTCTGGATGAACGGAGACTTAGAACCCAACAGTCCACCCAGACATTAAACTTCAGTATGCGGACGGGAAGCCAACATACGGAAGGTTTTTAACTTCAATATGTTAGAGGCAACCAGCATACTGAAATAATTTAAGACATAAATTAAAAAAATATCTTAAGATTAACATACACGCTTATTTGCAAAGCAGTTATCCGAATTTGTACGAAATTGAGACTTATAATTTGGAAAAATGTATATAAATTAATTAATCTATCCTAATTGCGCATAGTTCTTCTGTATTGTTGTGGCCGTCCAATTTTAAACTTCGAATCTCTTAATAAAAAATTTATTGTAAAGAGAGAAGTTGAAAAAATGTCAAAATCTAAATATAATGTTATAAATCCTGACCAAATTTGTAATGATTATGGAGCTGATACACTCAGATTATATGAAATGTTTCTAGGACCAATTGAACAAGCCAAACCATGGAATACTGCAGGTATTTCTGGAACACATTCTTTTTTGAAAAAGTTTTGGAATCTATTCCATTCAACTGGAGAATTTTATGTAAATGATAATGATCCCTCTAAAGAAAGTTTAAAAATTTTACATAAAACAATTAAAAAAATTGAAGAGGATATTAATAATTTTTCACTTAATACTTCTGTAAGTGCATTTATGATATGTGTTAATGAATTAAGCTCAGAAAAGTGTAATAATTTACATATTTTAAAAAAATTAACTGTTTTGTTATCACCATTTGCTCCCCATATATGTGAAGAAATATGGAGAAAATTGGGTAATTCAAACACAATATCTTTCGAGCCCTTTCCAGTTTTTAATCCAGAATTTGTTAAGGAAAGCTCATTTGAATATCCAGTGTCTTTTAATGGAAAAATGAAGTTTAAATTAAACTTAGAAGCCTCCATGGGAGTGGAAGAAATAAAAAACACTTTACAAGAAGATCAAAGATTAGAAAAATATCTTAATCTGCGTGAAATAAAAAAAATCATTGTTGTCCCAGGAAAAATAATTAATATAGTATGTTAGACTGGCTATTTAATGGAGGTGAATTAATTGGTTTTGTAGCTGCATTTTTAACAACAATTGCTTTCATTCCTCAGGTTTTAATGGTTTTGAAAACTAAATCTGTTGAGGGTTTATCTCTTACTACTTATCTTTTATATATCACAGGTATTTTTTTATGGTTTATACATGGAATTAATTTGGAAAGTTTGTCAATGATAGCTGGTAATTTTATTTCATTAATATTGACATCAATTATATTATACTTTCTCATTAAGTCTAAGAAATAGTAATTTGTCTATCTATTTGTTGTTCTAATGAAATAAAAGTTTCTGTTCTTGAAACCCCTTTTATCGATTGAATTTTCTTATTTAATATTAGCATCAAGTCTTCGTTGTCTTTACATAATATTTTTATAAGAACACTCCAGTTCCCAGTAGTGTAGTGACATTCTAAAATTTCAGGAATATTTTTCATCGATTTTATAGCTTCAGAGTTTCTTTCGGCTTTGTCAAAATATACACCTACAAATGCTAACGTTGAA
>ENA-OSJC01001270-OSJC01001270.1-marine-metagenome-genome-assembly--contig:-NODE-1270-length-21117-cov-37.529848_pt1 | contig 21117 bp, 17 predicted proteins | sample MGYA00237885_ERZ534234 | MGnify/ENA primary metagenome ERZ534234 (study PRJEB26413, sample SAMN06343907) | marine metagenome | isolation source: coastal waters | place: Atlantic Ocean: West Antarctic... | reverse complement strand
ATTTTTACTTGCTGTAAATGTTGACTTGGACCAGCCCAATCACCCAGCCAAGCGTCATTTGTTATATTAACAATAAAATCAGGTCGGCTTTCGTGATAAATTTCTTGAAAAAAGATTGCTTCGTAACATATTAAAGGTCTAAATAATCCGATTTTAGATGATAAAACAGCAACTGCATTTCCAGCAGAAAACCCAATGTTAGAAAAATTTTCTGTGGATATTAAACCTAATTTTTCCAAATATCTTAGAATTGGAATATACTCACCAAATGGCACTAAATGAAATTTATCATAAGAACCACTAACCAAACCATCATTATTTAATAACACCAAACTATTATAAATATTATTTTTGTTTTGACGTCTTATTCCTAATATCAATTCAGAATCTGGTGGCATATTTTCGCCAATCTTTTTAAACTCTTCGGTTGCGTCATCCAAAAAAGGCACAATTGCAGATTCAGGCCAAATTATGAGATCAACTGTAGCCTTTTCACCACTAGAGGTTAAATCCAACAAGACTTCAAAATATATTGGTGAGTAAAGTGGATCCCACTTTTTTTCTTGAACTGCATTAGGTTGAACTAACCTGACTATCTTAGTTGAGAATAGTCTATCAGATGTTTTTAACTGAAAATATGTAACCGATAATAACACTAAAAATATAATAAAACTGCTCAGCGCTGGCCTGATATTATTAATTTTAGAAAATGGTAAAGCTGTTAAAATAAATGTCATACCTGTTAAGCCAATTGGGCCAACCCAAGCTGACAATAACGCAATTGGAGTATCTATCCAGATATAACCAATTAACCCCCAGGGGAATCCCGAGAAACAGTAAGATCTAATTACTTCTCCAACAATTAAAGCTAAAGCTACAGTTAATGTCGATTTACTACGAGATATTTTTAATATTAGATATGTGCTAAATGTCCAGAAACTAGAACAAAAAAATACTAATGCTAAAAAAGCAAATGGTGCAATCCATATATAACTTTCTCCTTCGACAAAAAAAGGTTCCATGATCCAATGCAAAGAAAGGCTGAAGTAACCTAAACCAAACATAAAGATAATTTTCTCATGCCTAATTATTTTTTGATAAGAAATTACATAAAATAGTATCAACAAGCTTACAACTGCTATGGTTGTTAATGCCCACGGCGCTTGACCAAGAGCAACACAACAACCTAATACAAAAGATAAGAGTCCATAATTACTTAGTGGAAAGACTTTAAATTTGATCATTTGCGGGTAAACTCACCCTTAAACGCTTTATTCGTCTTGGATCGGCATCCAAAACCTCAAATTCCACTCCAGATGCGTGCATTATAAGCTCTCCTCGAACTGGGACATGTCCACACAATTGGGAAACAAGCCCACCAAGAGTGTCAATTTCATCTTCTTCGTCGTTATCAATTAATGACAGACCTATAAACTCTTGAAAATCGATCAGCGGTGATTTTGCTTGTGCAGATATTACGCCAGGTCTTTCATTGAACCACATGGCATCCTCTTCCAAGTCATGCTCATCTTCTATTTCACCAATCATCGTTTCGATTAGATCTTCTAAGGTAACCAAACCATCCACTCCGCCATATTCATCAACAACTAACGCCATGTGTATCCTTTCAGATTGCATTTTCTGTAAGAGGATTAAGACAGGCATAGAAGGAGGCGCAAACAATACAGGACGAACCATTTTACGTAATTTTAATTTTGTTTCAAATTTAGAAAAACCGTGTTTTAATGCTAAGTCTTTCAAATGTATCATACCTATTGGAGTGTCCAAAGTTCCATCAAATACTGGCAACCGTGTTAACCCACTTTCACGAAAAACTTCAACTAAGTTATCCAAAGCAATATCAAATTGAACTGATATAATTTCCGCCCTTGGGATCGCTACATCGTCTATTCTTAGTTTAGCTACTCCACCTTGCTCGACGAGCGTTCCTGAAGTAATATTTGCAAACTTTTCTAGATCACCCTGATTATTTTCAGTTTCCAGATCTTTTTTTAACTGACCCTTAGACGCAAATAATCTTGTAAAGAATGTTTTTTTAGATTTAGTATCCGGCGCGCGACGCGCTGCCCTAGAGGGGCCATCTGATATATCACTCATAAATTTTAATTCACTACGCTAATGCGTGTCTGCCTTTCAAATATTTCAGCCATAAAAGATTCACTTCTGACCATATGGGTCTGATATGAGAGCTTTTGCAAGTATTTCAACCTCTATCTTTTCCATTATTTTCGCATCAAGTTCAAGATCATGCACAAAACCAAGTAAATGTAGAGTACCATGAACAAGTAAATGATGCACGTGATCATAAAAATTCTTATCCTGCTCCTTAGCCTCTGCCATGGTAAATTGATAGGAAACAGCCATATTTCCCAAAAATATAATACTTTGATTCAAAATTGAAACTCTAAACGGCATCTCTCCACTTATTTTGGTTGATAAATCTTTCTCAGGCCAAGACAGTATATTGGTTGTTTTACTTTTATCACAGAACTCATGATTTAATTCTGATATTTTTTTGTCGTCACAAGTTAAAATTGCAACCTCAAAAATACTAGGGTCGTAGTTCAAATATAATAGAGTTGAAGATATAGCATTCTCAGCTAAGGTTTTAAAAATTTTCTGATCCCAACCATGAGATTCATTTATCACCTCAAGTAAAATTTTACTTCGCACTATGACTTTTCCTCCAATGCATATGCATTGATGATTTTTGCAACAAGTTTATGTCTAATAACATCCTTTGAAGTAAAGTAATTGAATGATATACCTTCTACATCTTTCAAAAGAGCCTCAGCATTTTTCAAACCTGATAAAACTCCTCTTTGTAAGTCAATCTGCGTTATATCTCCAGTGATCGCCATTTGAGAGCCCTCACCCAGACGCGTCAAAAACATTTTCATTTGCATCGCTGTTGCATTTTGAGCCTCGTCTAAGACTACAAATGAGTTTGAGAGTGTCCTTCCTCTCATAAAAGCTAACGGAGCAATTTCGATCTGTTTATCTTCTAATAGTCGCGTCAATTGTTTGATCGGGAAAAAGTCATTAAGAGCATCATAAAGTGGTTGCATGTAAGGATCCACTTTATCTTTCATGTCCCCAGGTAGAAAACCAAGTCTCTCTCCCGCCTCAACTGCCGGTCGGGATAAAATTATTTTATCCACATGTCCACCAATAAAGCGAGAGGCTGCAATTGCAACGGCAATATAAGTTTTGCCTGTTCCTGCTGGGCCAATTCCGAACACCATTTCATTATTGATAAAGCTTTTTATATATATTTTTTGAGCTTCTGTTCGAGCTTCGACTATTTTTTTTCGCGTCTTTATTTCATAGCTTGGTGTATTTTTTTGCAAATTCTTATTCGAGTTGCCCAGATTATCTATCTGTCTTAGTGTTGCATCGATTTCTGTTTCCGACACTGATTTTCCGTTTAATAAGCGGTGATAAAGCACATCCAAAATTTTAAAGCCAAGTTCTTTTTCATCCCCTATTACTGTTATCACATTTCCACGGTGAGTAAGTTCAGCCTCAATACTATTTTCAATATAGGCCAAATTTCCATCAAATTGTCCGCACAATTCAGCAAGCAATCCGTTATCAGGAAAGACTATGTCATTTCCATCCCTAACTAACTGATACTCAATAGATTTTTTATTATTCAATAAATTTTAGCTCCCAAAAGGTTTATAGGTATTAATATTATAAAAATGATAAAATATTTCTACAATCAACTCAATATTATAAATTCAAATAATTGAATCACAGTATTGATTTTAATTCTTAATAAGGATTTATTTTTTATATCAATACGCCACCCAAAGAATTAGCTTCAGTATTGATTATTTTTACTGATTTGATATCACCTTTTTTTAAAGAACTGCCAATCACGTGCACTGCATGTAAGTATTCACTCTTTCCACCCATTTGATTGTTAAGCCTACCTGGCTTTTCAAACAACACCTTTACCTCTTTTCCAATCATACTTTTTTGAATGTCCATTTGCTGTTTCGATAATAACAACTGCAGCTCTGCCAAACGATCTTTTTTTAAACTTTCACATACTTCTTCTCGATTTGCTGCTGGAGTTCCAGGCCTTGAAGAATACTTAAATGAATAAGATTGTCCGTATTTTATGTCTTTTACCAATTGTAAGGTTTCCAGAAAATCTTTATCAGTTTCACCAGGAAACCCAACAATGAAATCACCTGAAAGCAATAAATCAGGTCTAACCTTTCTAAATTTTTCAATAATTTTTCTATAATCATCAGCAGTATGTTTACGGTTCATTTTTTTTAAAATACTGTCAGAACCAGACTGAACAGGTAAATGCAGATAAGGCATCAGCTTGCTGCAACTTCCATGTGCTTCGATCAAGTCTTCTGTCATATCATTCGGGTGTGAAGTGGTAAATCGAATACGCTTTAAACCATCAATTTCCGATAATTTCCAAATTAATTTAGATAAATTAAATTTTACTCCAAAACCATTTTGAGAATAGGCATTCACATTTTGGCCCAACAAATTTATTTCCACTACTCCGCGGTCTACTAGTGAGTTAGCTTCATCAATTATTTTCTCGGGGGATCGGCTAACTTCTACTCCACGCGTGTAAGGTACCACACAAAATGCACAAAATTTATCACACCCCTCTTGCACTGTGAGAAAAGCAGACGGGCTTGATCTTTTTGTTAAATCTTTAGGTAAATGATCAAACTTATCTTCTTCTGGGAATTCAGTGTCTAATGCACGCTTACCTTTGTTTACTGTTTTCATCATCGTTGGAAGCCTGTGATAAGATTGAGGTCCAACAACAAGATCAACAGCAGGTTGCCTAACCATTATTTCTTTACCCTCTGCTTGAGCAACACAACCTGCCACACCAATTTTCAAATCTGGTTTATTTGCTTTCAAAGATTTCATTCGTCCTAATTCAGAATATATCTTTTCAGCAGCTTTTTCCCTTATGTGGCAAGTATTCAATAGAATTAAGTCCGCATCTTCTGCGGATTTTGTTTCCACATAGCCAGATGGTTTCATTGCTGATACCATACGTTCGCTGTCATATACATTCATTTGACAACCGTATGTTTTAACGAAAATTTTTTTCTCAACAGTCATGAACCTATCCAAACTATACCTACAAACATAATTGCTCATTTACACCGTTCAATTAATCACCGCAATGGTTGTATTAACGAGTGCACTTTTAGCTTGAAATTGTGTTCAATTAAAATTTATTAATATATCAACTTGCAATTTAAAAAATAGAGACAAAATATGAAAAAACCAAATGAAAATCCCATTCACTTACCATCGAACGAAGTAATTCTTTCAATGTCTGGATTAGAGTTTATGAAAAAAATAGAAAATGGTGAACTTCCTGTCGCACCGATTTCTCATACGTTAAACTACGAATTAAACCATGTATCACTAGGGCGAGTTATATTTCGTGGAAGTCCCAGATTTAATGCTATGAACCCAATTGGAAGCGTTCATGGAGGGTGGTATGGCACACTACTAGATAGTGCGATGGCATGCGCTATAATGACAAAAGTTCCTAAGGGTTCGGTTTATACTACGTTAGAATACAAAATAAATATTATCAAACCAATTCCAATTGATATGCAAATTGATGCAATTGGTGAAGTAAGTCATGCGGGAAGATCTACTGGAACTGCTGAAGGACGAATTATTGGTACTAAAAATAAAACACTCTATGCTACGGGATCAACTACCTGCATAATAATACCTTTAGTAAGTACTAAATAAATGGTGAAATATGAAGTGATAACAAAACAGATCAACGCATAGAATAATACAGCCCAACAACATGCTCTGCTTCGGCGAAAAAAAGCCACCTTATTACAGTGACGCCTATCAAATGAATTACTAAAGTCAAAATTAAGGTAATAATATTAATTGGTATTGATAACAGAATAAGCCCTGGCAAGAGCCCTACAAATAAAAACCCGATTATTCTTAACCTTTGGCTGTGTTTTCGACCTATAATATAAACCATTTCTTTTAAAAGGTAATTAGTGCCCGAATGGGGTCCTTCCAGTAATCGGACGTCACCGATTTGACCTAAGCCTGTTGCAGTTTTTATGTTTGATCCCGATTTATTGAAAGATTTATCTCCTGTTTTCCAAGAAAAAATCTGAATAAACCCTGAAATAATCAAGATATATGATGCAAGTTTAATTTCAGAAGCTATAATTGCTCCACCGCCTAAACTATAAAGTACAAACAATATTGGAGTAAAATAATTATTCCATCTTGGGACTGTTTTTAATTGTCCATAGATCATCGAAGTACAAATTATTGTTAACAACGCCAATCCAGAGCATAAGACACCTAGTAATGCATAATCCACTTGAAAAAATATCTTACCAATAGCAAACGGTGCAATTAAAATTAGTGTAGATACAGAAATAACACCTTCGCGACTTAACCAACTTGTGCGCCACTGACTGAAAGCTTTTAAAAACCGTTGAGGATTACCGAGATGAAAAGTTGAGCTTAATAATCCAAGTAGTGAAAACCCATAAGCTAAAAAAAATAAATAAAATGCTGCCCAACCTGTGACGGTTGGCAAACCCAAGCCCAAAAAAATAAAGAGACCAAATCCTAGACCTGACAAAATTGTAAAAATTATTACTGATGGTGCTGGATGCATTAAATCTTACCTAAAGCTTTGTCTACCCAACTCAAAAACCCAACTGGTTCAGATGCTACAGGCGTGAGAAATGGTGCGAGTATATCTATATCACCATCCGTAAGAATATCAGCTTTTTTTCTTGGAGGAAGGTATTTATTTACCGGTTTAGTTAGTTGTTCCGGCATAAGATCAATAGCACCTCGTTCTTTCGTTAATATACTTACATTACTATCTGGATCAGCAAAATCACCAAAATGTCTTGCATTTGATGGGCATGTCCGGACGCATGCAGGTTCGCGATCTTCTTCCGGAATATTCTCATTATATATTCGATCAACACATAAAGTACATTTTTTCATGACGCCTTCAGCAGCATCCATTTCACGCGCACCATATGGACACGCCCAAGCACACAAACCACAGCCGATACAATCACTTTCATTAACTAAGACGATGCCATCTTCAACTCTTTTGTAACTCGCCCCAGTTGGGCAAACAGTTACACAAGGTGCATCTTCACAATGTAAGCAAGATTTTGGAAAATGAACTGTTTGAGCGGGACCACTATCAGGGCTAACCTCATAAGTATGAACTCTGTTTAAGAAAGTCCCTACCGGATTACCGCCATAAGCGCCAATATCTGATAATGGCGCACCATAATTTGAAGTGTTCCACTCTTTGCAATTCACAACACAAGCGTGACACCCAACACATGTGTCTAAATCAATAACAAGACCTAATTTTTTTTGAGTTTTCTGTGGTAATTCAGTCATTAAATTCTTTTCCATATTTAATATCTTTAGGCGCAGAGCCCACTGGAGACTTTTGAGCCGAAGGAAAAGGCTCTACATGAGTTGCTATCTCTACCTTTTCAATCTTAACTCGCAGATCAAACCAGGCAGCTTGACCCGTTATGGGATCACTATTAGACCAACGCATACCATCCTTTTTAGGTGGTAATAATTCGTGAATAATATGGTTTAATAAAAATCCTTTATTCGATTCTGTCGCATCATCCTCTAAGGCCCACGCACCCCTTCGCTTCCCAATCGCATTCCAGGTCCAAATCGTGTTTTCATTTAAAGCATCCATTCGAGCGACTGGTACCTTTATTGATCCATGCCTTGAAGTGATTAATGCCCAATCTCCTTCATTAAATTTATTCATTTTCCAAATTTTCTTTGGCAAATACATCGGATTATGGCCATGAATTTGCCTTAACCAAGCATTTTGGCTTCCCCAACTGTGGTACATTGCCATTGGACGTTGGGTCAACGCATGGATTGGATATTCATCAAGATCCGTTACTTGATCTTCAAAAGTTTCATACCAAATAGGTAAGGGATCCATAGTTTCTAGGATTTGCTTACGGAGATGATCTGGTGGCTGCTTATGCCCAATACCACTAGCAGATAAAATAAACTTTTGCATTGGTTCGATATATATATCAAAAAGATAAGGAGCTGGTTTATCAAAAAGACCAGTCTTTACAGCCCATTCTTGATAATCAGCATTCCATGGCTTAAAAAACTGAGCCGCTTCTGGGATGTCTTTTTTCCAAAAACCCCCATTATCAATGTAAGCTTGAATTTGGTTTGGATTAGGTTCTCCTCGCCCCTCATCATTACCATTCTTACCTCTGAAACCCGATAGTGGTCCAACGCCTGGCCGTCGTTCATGGTTAGTTATGTAGTCAGCGTAATCCTTGAATTTTGGCTCTCCATTTTCGTTTATAAAGCCTGGCAATTCTAACCGAGCACCTAAGTCTAATAAAACAGATTGAAATCCACGCACATCTCTATCAGGCTCTATGACTGGCCACCTAATACTATCAGCAACTGCGTCAGCTTCACAAATAGGTCGGTCTAAAAGACTTATACAATCATGTCTCTCCATATATGTGGTATCAGGCAAAATTAAATCAGCATAAGCTACCATTTCTGAAGAGTAAGCATCTGAATAAATCAGTTTAGGTATTTTGTATTCACCATCATCATTTTTTGCTGTTAACATTTCCATAACACCAGTTGTATTCATCGAGGAATTCCATGACATATTAGCCATATACATAAACAGCACATCTACTGGATAAGGGTCACCAGCATAGGCATTACTAATAACCATATGCATCAATCCATGAGCAGACATTGGATTCTCCCAAGAAAATGCTTTATCTATTCGAATTGGTTTACCATCATCATCAACACATAAATCTTCTGGTCCTTGAATGTACCCAAGATGTGGACCGTCTAACGGTTGCCCAGGCACTACCTTGCAGTGTGGTTTTGGATGATTTGTGGAATGCTTTGGATAGGGTGGCTTAAAACGAAAACCACCCGGAACCTCTACACTACCTAAAATTATTTGAAGTAAATGCAAAGATCTACATGTTTGAAAACCATTTGAATGCGCCGAAATTCCTCTCATCGCATGAAAGCTAACGGGCCTTCCTATCATCTTGTCGTGTTTTTCTCCTCGAAAATCTGTCCATTTTTGATTAATTACAATCTCTTCCTCAAAGGCAACGCGGGCTAATTCAGCTGCAATCTTTTTTATTCTGTTCGCCGAAATACCAACCGTTTTTTCGACTGACTCTGGAGAATAATCTTCAGACATATACCTTTTTATTAATAATTGAAAAACTGAAACATGACTAGTACCACCTTTTCGATAGCTACCAGTTAAATCAGGACTTACCCCACTTGCATTCCATGCAACTGCCTTTTTAGTTTTACGGTCAAGAACCAAAGGTTCACCAGCTTCATCTCTAATGAACAAACCAAAAGTTTTAGATTCGGGCTTACTGTCAATTAGATACGGCGCATTTGTATAACGAATAAGATATTCTAAATCGATCTTACCAGCTTTCATTAATGTATGCACCAAGGATAAAATAAATAAACCATCTGTACCTGGCGTTATTCCAACCCACTCATCTGCAATTGCATTATATCCAGTTCGAATTGGATTAACGCCTATAACTTTAGCACCCCGTTTTTTTAGTTTTCCCAAACCCATCTTAATTGGATTACTATCATGATCTTCTGCAACACCGAAAATCATAAATAATTTAGTTCTATCCCAATCAGGTTGACCAAATTCCCAGAAAGCACCTCCCATGGTATATATGCCTGCTGCTGCCATATTAACTGAACAAAAACCACCATGAGCTGCATAATTTGGAGTTCCAAATGCCTGCGCCCACCAACTAGTAAATGACTGTGATTGATCTCTTCCTGTGAAAAATGCTAATTTTTTTGGATCAGTTTTCCTCACTGGACTTAACCAATCTGTCGCAAGCTGTAGAGCCTCATCCCAACTTATTTCTTCAAATGCACCGCTGCCCCTTGGGCCAACTCTTTTCATGGGTGAACGCAAACGTGCTGGTGAATAAATTTGCATAATCCCAGCCGAGCCCTTTGCACAGAGGACACCTTTATTCACAGGGTGATCTCTATTCCCCTCTATGTATTTAACTTTACCACTTTGTATATGAACATCTATGCCACAGCGACAAGCGCACATATAGCATGTAGTTTTTCGGATTTCATCATTAACCTTTGGGCTCAAATTCAATGCAGGTTGAACAAATTTACTCACTAAACAAACCTTTTATTAAAAGTACTGAACCAATTTTGGTTAAGTAACTACCTGTTACAAAATATATAAACATATTAAGATATAAATCACAGTCATTTAACAAAATACAAGTTAAAAAACTATATTTTTGAACTATCACTAAGGATTGTGGCCAATGCTACAGATGCAATACGAGCTGCTGCTGGATCCGACCTGCTCGTTAATAATATTGGCACTTTGGCGCCATTCACAATCCCTGCGGCACAACCTCCAGCCAAATAAACCAATGCTTTAAAAATAGCATTTCCTGAAACAATATCTGGAACTATTATTGCATCAGCTTTGCCTGCAACTGGATCATTTGAAAATCCTTTAACTTGAACACTTTTAGGAGATAAAATGAGATCTAACGCCAAGGGACCAGAAAAATCAGCACCTTTAATTTCTGAAGTAGCCCACTCATTTAAGGTCGCCGCGTCCATACTACTTTCCATTGAGGCACTCGGGACCTCAGTAGCAGAAAGAAATGCCACTTTCGGTCGCTGATTACCTAGCACATGCAAAATATCCACAGCAAAACGCGTTGCTTCTTTTCTAGTTGTTAAATTAGGTTTTATATTAACAGCGGCATCAGAGATTAATAAAGGACGCCGATCGCTTGGATGGGTAATAAAAAAAGAATGTACTAATCGCTTTCCAGTCCTTAACCCGGATCCTTTTGTTAAAGTGGCTTTCATGAAGGTATCAGAATGAAGGTCACCTTTCATTAGAATATCCCCATGACCCAATCCGCATAATTCTGCCGCTATCTTAGCACTAGATTCCTCTCCTTGAGCCTCTACCATTTCAAATTTTGAAATATCCCAATTCAATTCATCAGCTTCAGCAGTAATTTTTGTTATATTACCAACAAAAATAGGGGTCATAATTCCGGCCAATGTAGCTTCTAAGGCCGCTTCCATAGGCAATTTAGAGCCAGCATTTGCCACCACCACATTTGGTGTTTTTAATTTTAGAGCACGGTTCAGTAAATCCGCAGAACAAACTATTTTTTTTGAACTTAAAAACGGTGAGTTATCCATCAAATTATTTAAACCCTTCGATATTTTGCGAATCTTAATCGCTTGATATCTATTTAAAACTTAACATTAATCAGGCCACTCTATTATTTACAAAAACTTTAAACCCTCAAGATTACTACTGATGTTGCATATCCAAAGGATTAATCCCAGCAACAGACACAGGCTTTTTCATTGCGTCTCGCCGAAATGGTTCTCCTAATTCTTGATTCAATATGATTTCAATAAAGGTAGTCTTACCCTCGTTCATTTGGGCTTTAATGGCCTTATCAAGTGCATCTCTTAATGAGTCCATATTATCGACTTGTACTCCTATTAAGCCACAAGAAACTGCTATTTTTGCATAAGATACTCTGGTATCCAGCTCGGTGCCTACAAAATTATCATCATACCATAAAGTAGTATTTCGCTTCTCAGCGCCCCATTGATAGTTTCTAAAGATAACCATCGTTATACCTGGCCAATCCTCCCGACCACAGCTAACCATCTCATTCATTGATATACCAAAAGCACCGTCACCTGCAAAACCCACCACTGGAACATCAGGACAAGCAATTTTTGCACCACAAATTGAAGGAAAACCATATCCACAAGGGCCAAAAAGACCAGGAGCTAAATACTTTCTTCCAACTTCAAATGTAGGATAAGCATTTCCAATCGCACAATTATTCCCGATATCTGACGAAATTATAGCATCTGTTGGTAAAGCAGATTGAATCGATCTCCACGCCATTCTTGGTGACATTTTTTCAGGCTCCCTATCACGCGCTCTTTCGTTCCATGTTGTGCCTGGATCATCATCTTCATGATCCATAGACGTTAACTCTTGCGCCCAGGCCGACTTTGTTTTTGAAATCACTGTTCGTCGTTCTTGACGACCCTGATCTCCAGCGTTTACACTAAGTTTTTCTAATAATGATGCAGCCACTTTTTTCGCATCACCAACAATACCAATCGTAACAGGTTTCGTTAATCCAATCCTATCAGCATTTATATCCACTTGAATAATAGACGCATTTTTAGGCCAGTAATCGATGCCATATCCAGGCAATGTTGAGAATGGATTAAGTCTGGTACCTAGAGCGAGCACAACGTCCGCCTGAGAAATAAGTTCCATTCCAGCCTTTGATCCATTGTAACCAAGTGGCCCCGCAAATAATGGATGCGATCCTGGAAACGCATCATTATGCTGATAGCCACAACAAACTGGAGCATCTAGGCGTTCTGCTAATTTCATAGATTCTGGAATAGCACCACCTATAACAACACCAGCACCGTTCAAAATTACTGGACGTTTTGCATTACTTAAAAGGGCTGCAGCTTTTTTAATTGCCTCCTCCCCACCACTGGGAAGCTCAAACTCTACTACAGCTGGCAATTCAATATCAACAATTTGGGTCCAATAATCTCTTGGAACATTTATTTGAGCTGGCGCTGAGGCCCGTTTGGCTTGCATAATGACTCTATTCAATACTTCCGCTATTCTAGAAGGGTCTCTCACCTCTTCTTGATAAGCAACCATATCTTTGAATAATGCCATTTGCTCCACTTCTTGAAACCCACCTTGCCCAATGGTTTTGTTAGCAGCTTGTGGTGTAACCAACAAAAGTGGGGTGTGATTCCAATAAGCAGTTTTTACAGGAGTTACAAAATTAGTAATTCCCGGTCCATTCTGAGCAATCATCATTGACATTTTTCCAGAAGCTCGAGTGTAACCATCTGACATCATTCCAGCATTGCACTCATGAGCAGCATCCCAAAATTTAATTCCTGCTAAGGGAAATAAATCTGAAATCGGCATCATGGCAGATCCAATAATGCCAAACGCGTGTTCTATACCGTGAATTTGTAAAACTTTTACAAAAGCTTCTTCTGTTGTCATTTTCATACAAAATTATTCCTTATTAAAACTAAATACACTCGTTCAAGAAAATATCATGTCTCAGCTCAAACATTCTGAAAAGGTAATATTTTCAACCAAATACTGATGACAACGCCACATCCATTGATGAAATTATTTCATTAATATCATCTTTAGTTGCGATCAATGCTGGCGACAGACAAAGCGTATTATTTAAGCCAGGTAACGATCTATTCGTCATCCCAATTATAACCCCCTGCGACATGCAGTTGGCGGTCACGGCGGCAACTAACTTTTCATCCATCGGCTCTTTACTATCACGATCACTCACCAACTCAGCCCCCAAGAATAATCCCTTACCACGGACTTGGCCAATAACTTTATGTTTATCCTGCAAATTTCTTAATTGATCCATGGCATAATCGCCCATTTCAATAGTATTTGTTAGCAGATCCTCATCTTCTATTATTTTAATATTTTCAAGCGCTGCAGCAGGTCCCGCAGTGCAACCACCAAAAGTTGAGATGTCCCTAAAATAATTCATTGGATCACCTGAGTTGTCTTTAAACATGTCAAACACTGCTTCAGTAGTAACGGTACAACTAATGGCCGCATACCCAGATGCCACTCCTTTTGCCATCGTAACAAAATCAGGCTGAACTCCGTAATGTTGGTAACCAAACCATGTGCCTGTTCTTCCAACGCCACATACAACCTCATCAATATGAAGCAAAATATCATATTTCTTACATAGCGCTTGAATACCTTCCCAATAACCAACTGGCGGTGTTATCACTCCACCTCCTGCAGTTACCGGCTCCAAACACATTAATCCAATCGTATCTGGCCCCTCTCTCAAAATGATCTCTTCAGTTGCTTTAACAACCTGCTCACCATAGTTTTCCGAACTTTCGAACTGACTTCGATATTCTAAGCAATGCGGAATTTCAACAAAACCTGGCGTAAATGGTCCATATTGAGCGGCTCTTTGTGGCTGCCCACTGGCAGACAAACATGTTATTGTGGTGCCATGATAATCGCGATCACGGTATAAGATTTTATTCTTTCTACCACCATGTTTTTTTTCTGATATCTGACGAACCATTTTAAACACTTTCTCATTCGCTTCAGAACCAGAATTTGCATAATAAACTCGACTCAATCCTGGCATTTTTTGAAGCAGCTTTTCAGCAAACATCGAACCAGGTATCGAGCCAGCTGTCTGAGCAAAATAATTAAGTTTTATAAGTTGGTCACGGACTGCATTTGCGATGCTTTCTCGGCCATAACCAACATTTACTGTCCAAACTCCACCAGAAACTGCATCTATATGCTCTTTGCCATGCGCATCCCAAACCCGCATGCCTTTACCCTCAACAATAATCCTAGGGTCTACATTTTCATAAGCTGCGTGTTGACTTAAATGGTGCCAGATATGCGCTCTATCACTCTCAATTACCGCAGTAATATCATTAGCATTAAGGTGTTGGTTCATAAGCTCTCTCCTTAAAAAATTTTTAAAAAATCTTTATCACAAAATTAATTCAATAAAAACCGAATCTTTTATACAATATTCGCATAATTAGTTTAAAGTATTACTACCATTTTACAAACGCAGAAAATGTGAAGTACCAGAGTCATGATAATAAAATGGTATCCCATTATTACGATTGCCTTTCAATTTAGATAACACCTCCGAGAGCACTATTTCAGTGATAAATGGCAGATCAAGGTTTTGGGTCGAATTTAATTCTATCCATTGCAAGTGGCTAAGTTCTCCAGATGCCTTTGAGAAATCATCTAAATCACCTTTAATATTATCTGAACTTAACAAAAAAAATCTTGCATCAAACCGTCTAGTGCGCCCTGGTGGCGTGATTGCACGAAAAACAAACTCAATATTATCAGCACTGGGTTGATATCCTAAGGCAAAAAAATCTTTCCAATTTTTTGGAATTGAATCCATCTTTGTTTTTGATTTAGAACCCAAAATCAGCCCAGTTTCTTCCCACAATTCCCTGATTCCAGCCGCAATGAGTGGTTTTGCCAATGAAGGATCTGCTTTCAATCTGAGCTTCTCAATACATTTAGTTGGAATATCACCATTAAAATCTATTTCCGAGTCGCCTGGATCTAACGCTCCACCTGGAAAAACAAATTTATTTGGCATAAAAGAAGCATTCTTTCCTCTCTGCCCCATTAGTACTTCAGGGTTTTTTTGTGAGCCACGCAGCAAGATAACAGTAGCAGCGTTTTTAATTTCCATTTTTTCCATTAGGAACCCTGTGTAATTACCATCAAGCGTCAGATACTAAATGATTGAATATTTTTCAGCAACTCAAAATCCATGCATACACTTAGCCCACTGGAGCCCTATCAATGCGCCCTTGATTCTTGGCAGAAGATAAAGAGCTAATACAATTGCTAATAAGCTCAGCCCTACAGCCATTGTTAATGGCTCTGGTCTTAATGTTTCATAACTAATTAGAATCAAAGGCACTAGCAAATGTCCCAAAACTAAGATGGTAATATAAGCTGGCCCATCATCAGCCCTTTGATGATGAAACTCTTGTGAGCATGAGCTGCAATCGTTTGCAACTTTAAGGTAGGACTTCATTAATTTACTTTTACCACAATTTGGACAAAGCATTTTCCAACCTAGAATAAGTGCATTTCCTAAAGATCGATCGCTATCAGCAGCCATAATTTTCCTCTAGAGTTAGACTAGTGTCATCAGTAAGGTAATGCTATTGCTCAGATATCAATTGCGGCTCCTTGTCGCAAATAAAATGATATTTTAAAATCGTTTAAGAATAATTAGTCAAGGGTCGTTTTGGAAATCTATATTTTAGTACTTTTATTTTTTACAGGTTTATTTGCTGGTGTATTAAATGCAGTTGCAGGTGGTGCTACTTTCTTTACATTTCCAGCACTTATGTTAGCCGGACTTTCTCCACTGTCAGCAAATGCTACCAATTTTATTGCTACAGCACCCGGTAATATTGCAGCATTACCGGCATTTTGGGATGAATTAAAAATAATTGGAAAGAAAATCTTTGCTCCACTAATTATTTCGGCAATTGGAGGCCTTTTAGGAGCAGTTGTATTATTTAGTTTAGGGGCAAATATCTTTAAAAATTTAGTGCCCTACTTAATGGGGTTTGCAACAATATTATTTCTTGCAGCACCAAGATTACGCAAATTGGTTCTAAAGACAAACTTGAAATCAAAAATAGTACCTTTAGTACTTCTATTATCATTTGCAGTTTATGGCGGATACTTTGGGGCTGGGTTAGGCCAAATCGCTTTGGCTGTTTTAATTTTAATTGGATTTGAAAACCTGCACAAAGCTAATGCAATGAAAAATGCAGTAATTGCATCCATTAGCCTTCCCGCTTCTATAATTTACATTTACTCAGGTGAGGTTTTCTGGCCGTATGCGTTGGTAATGGCCGTCGGAGCTGCAATAGGTGGCTTTACTGGTGGAAAAATTTCAAAATCGATACCACAAATCTATCTAAGAGTTTTTATAATTGTCTTGGGAACTCTTTTGACGATTTATTATTTTATAATTATTTAAGTAAACATAATTTAATTCTTAAATTTAAAGGTCAATCATGGATGCCGAAAAAGCCGAACTAATTGCTATCAATGCATTAACATGGATACTTCAAAATCCCAATTATTTATCATCATTTATTGGCATTACTGGTGTAACACCTATTGATTTTAGAAAAAATGCTACTGAAACAGAGTTTTTAGGTTCAATTCTTGATTTTATCCTTAGTAAAGATATGTACACTTTGGAATTTTGCGCCTCACACGATTACGAACAACAATCTATTTCTATTGCCAGGCAGTTCTTACCTGGTAGTCACCTTCCAAATTGGACCTAATAAATGCACTCCAAATATAAAACATAAACTATCGTAAAAATACGATTTATAAAGAACAATACAAGAACACTACTTTTAATCTGATCAAAAAAGGTTTATGCTTTTCCAAATAAATTTAATATTTGAGATTATTGTATGACTACTTCCTTATCTGCTCGCGCATCAGCCGCAAGATCACAAATGTATCTTGACGATCTGAATGATGAGCAACGTCAAGCAGTTGAAACGATCAACGGCCCAGTTTTAATGCTAGCGGGTGCAGGAACTGGTAAAACTAGAGCTTTGACAACAAGAATTGTTCACATTTTAAATTTAAGAAAAGCCCGCCCAAACGAAATTTTAGCTGTGACCTTTACCAATAAAGCGGCGAGGGAAATGAAAAACCGCATTAAGTTCAATATTGGTGACGTGATTGAAGGAATGACTTGGGTAGGAACATTTCATTCAATTTGTGTAAAAATGTTGAGATCTAACGCTGAGCTAGTAGGTTTAAAATCAAATTTCACAATACTTGATACTGATGATCAATTGCGGTTACTTAAACAGTTAATTCAAGCAGAAAATATTGATGAAAAGCGCTGGCCACCTCGTCTGCTAGCTCACCTTATTGATAGTTGGAAAAATAAAGCTTTAAGACCAGATAATATCCCAACTAATGAAGCGTCTCTCTTTAATGGTCGAGGAGTGGAACTGTATTCTTTTTATCAACAGAGGTTAAAATCTTTAAATGCTGCCGATTTTGGAGATTTACTTTTGCATGTAGTCACAATTTTACAAAATAACAGTGATATTCTAGCGCGTTACCAAAGACAATTCAGGTATATTTTAGTAGATGAGTATCAGGATACTAACATTGCTCAATATCTTTGGTTAAGATTGCTGGCATCATCTCACCAAAATATATGTTGTGTTGGTGATGACGATCAATCAATTTATGGTTGGCGCGGTGCAGAAGTAGGAAACATTTTAAAATTTGAAAATGATTTTAAAAACTCTACAGTTATTCGCCTCGAACAAAACTACCGATCTACCGAGCATATATTGGGTGCTGCATCTCATTTAATACATGGAAATAAAGAAAGGTTAGAAAAAACACTTTGGACTGATCAAAGTGGCGGTAATAAAGTTAAATTAATTGGACATTGGGATGGGGATGAAGAAGCGCGGTGGATTGGGGATGAAATTGAAGCTGCAGAATTAGGGAACTCAAGCAAAGACTCTGTAAGTCCAGAAAATATTGCAATTCTTGTCCGGGCCTCACATCAAATGAGAGCATTTGAAGATCGCTTCATGACAATTGGGCTTCCTTATCGAGTGATTGGCGGACCTAGGTTTTATGAACGTGCAGAAATTCGAGATGCAATGGCTTATTTTAGAGCAGCAATTTCTAAAGAAGACGGGCTAGCATTGCAGAGAATAATAAATAAACCAAAGCGCGGCATTGGCGATAAAGCTCAACAAAAAATAAATCTAGAAGCGCGGAATAATAATATTTCTTTGCTGGATGCTGCAAAATCTTTATGTGAAAAAGAAGAACTTTCTGGCCGGGCAAAAAAAGAGCTGAAGATTTTATTAGCGCAATTGGATCGCTGGCATAGAATATCATTAGACAAAACTTTTAATCATATTGAGTTAGCTGAAATTATTTTAGAAGAATCTGGATATACTGACATGTGGGGGAATGAAAAAACTCCTGACGCCCCTGGACGATTGGAAAATTTAAAAGAGTTAGTTAAAGCACTCGATCAATTTGAGAATTTACAGGGTTTTTTAGAACATGTTTCACTAATAATGGAGAACGAAACAGATGATAACGCTTTGAAAGTTTCCATTATGACATTGCATGGCTCAAAAGGCTTGGAATTTAAACATATTTATTTGCCCGGGTGGGAAGACGGCTTATTTCCTTCTCAAAGATCTATGGATGAAAGTGGAAAATTTGGTTTGGAAGAAGAACGAAGATTAGCTTATGTAGGGATTACGCGGGCGGAGGAATTATGTACCATAAGTTTTGTAGCAAACCGACGTATATTTGGACAATGGCAATCTGCCCTGCCCTCAAGGTTTATTGATGAATTGCCCGAGGAGCACATAGAAATTTTGACCCCCCCTGGATTGTATGGCGGAAGCTTCGGCGCTGCCGCACCAAATGTATCATCATTTTCAGAAATCAATGATAAGGAAAACGATACATACAATTCACCAGGCTGGCGAAGAATGAAAGAAAGATCACGCTTTAAGGAAACATTTGTAGATAACACCAAAGATCTAGGAATCTTAGAATCTGAAGCTGTCGATATTTCTGATCTAAATGGACGAATATTCCACCAAAAATTTGGATATGGTAAAATAACATCAAAAGATGGGGACAAATTAACTATTTTATTTGAGAAAGCAGGCGAAAAAAAAGTCCTGGCAAAATATATAATAAATGCTGATAAAATCCTCAATTAATGAATTTTACAACGAGCAATATTATAAATTACTTGCTCAATTAAAAAAGCTACATTTAGAAAAAGTGTAATATCCGTTTTAAAGATAGTACATTATTTTAAATACCTATAAATGATGCCTGAACGTTAAGCTTTCTAATAATTGAGAATATAATTAAACTATCAAACAAAAATACATGGTTATAGGGCTTGGCCTTTTAATAAGACCCATCTATACGATCTGACTTAAACATCGCAAAGGAATTAGGATGAACCGGGCTAGCGCTAACGTAAACCTTATGATTAAAGCAGCACGGTTTGCAGCAAAGAGATTACTTAGGGATTTTGGCGAAGTAGAGAACCTACAGGTAAGTCAAAAAAGCCCTAGCGATTTTGTAAGTAGAGCAGATCGAAAAGCAGAAGAGAGTATTAAAACAGATCTAACAGAAGGGCGCCCAAATTATGGTTGGCTAGGGGAAGAGAGTGGTGCGAGTAAAGGAACAGACCCAACAAGACGTTGGATAGTTGATCCCTTAGATGGAACTACAAATTTCTTGCATGGGCTTCCACATTGGTCAATTTCAATTGCTCTAGAACATAAAAATGAAATTGTTTCAGCGGTAGTTTATGATCCTCTAAAAGATGAACTGTTCTGGGCAGAAAAAGGTTCAGGATGCTACATGAACGAAAAAAGATGTAGGGTCTCTAACCGAAAAACTCTAAATGAGATGATTTTTGCCACAGGCGTTCCTTTCGCTGGTAGAGCAGGTGATTTACCCAAAACACTCGCAGAATTGGATAGATTAATGCCATTGTGTGCAGGGGTAAGAAGGTTTGGTGCTGCCTCACTAGATCTAGCTTATGTAGCGTCAGGAAGATATGATGGGTATTGGGAAAGAGGATTGCAAAGCTGGGATACTGCTGCGGGAATATTATTGGTCAAAGAAGCAGGAGGCTTAGTTGAGCCTATAAATAAAGGCGGTGATGTTTTAAAAGATGGTGAGTTAATTGTCGGTAATGAAATAGCATTCGATAATTTTGCAAAAATTATTCGCGATAATTGATTTCAATCAATTAGATTTAAAATAGCTTCACCAGCTTTCATATTTTTTGACACCCTATCATATTTTAGATGTGCAATAGCCCGCCCACCACCTTGAGAAAACAAAGTACCACAAATCCTTTCATTCGAGAAAATTGCAGTGCCGATAGGTGCAGATCCCAAAATACTTATTGTTGAAAAACCTTTTTTTAATGTTGTCTTATGCTTCATTCGAGCAGTCACTTCCTGTCCAACATAACAACCTTTCTTAAAATTAACGCCTGATAATCTTTCAAACCCAGCTTCAAGAATATAAGTTTCATTTGGTAAGAGTTCCACACCCGATTTGGGAATACATGCGTCAACATACAATTGAGCCCAATTGGTTGTTGGCGTTTGTCCTTTAACTCCATAAAGCCGCCAACCCAGGCTAGAATGTCGAGGATCTTCGAACGCATTTTTTGGAATTACTCCCTGCCCTCTAGATACAGGCAAGTCAGTAGAACTTATGTTCACATCAGCTCTTAATTTGTACATCAACAGTCTAGATAT
>ENA-OSJC01001267-OSJC01001267.1-marine-metagenome-genome-assembly--contig:-NODE-1267-length-21187-cov-31.264519_pt1 | contig 21187 bp, 14 predicted proteins | sample MGYA00237885_ERZ534234 | MGnify/ENA primary metagenome ERZ534234 (study PRJEB26413, sample SAMN06343907) | marine metagenome | isolation source: coastal waters | place: Atlantic Ocean: West Antarctic... | reverse complement strand
GCGGTCTGGACGGGACTCGAACCCGCGACCCCATGCGTGACAGGCATGTATTCTAACCAACTGAACTACCAGACCGTTCTTTTAAAAGAGTTGCAAACTTAAGAGAATTTTTAGATTCTCAAAACATTTTTTGTCTTTTAAGTAGATAAGATGAAATAATAGAATCAAACCCTTTATTGATATCAACTTCTACTAGATCAATTTTGTATTGCAAACACATTATTTTTAACAATTCTAGATATTTAGTTGATTTCTTAAAATAATCTTCCTTATAATCTAATGGGTTCAATTTAACATCTTCTCCACTCTCAACATCGTGAAAAATATATGGCTTATTTTCGAAATCTAAATTAATTTCTGTTTTATAATCAGATAAGTAAAACAGAATAACTTCATTCTTTTTATGCTTTAAATGACGTATAGAATCAAAAATATTTTCTAATGAAGAGTCATTACTAATCATATCAGAAAACAAAACTACCAGAGACCTTTTATTAATTCTTTGAGCAACTTCATTTATTGAATTTTCTAAAGAACTATTTCTATTAAATTTAAGAGCATCAATACTCAATAAATTTTTAAGCTCAGAAAAAACAATTCTTTGATGCTTAGATGAAGTCTTAGGCATAATATGACTATCAACACCATTAGAGAATGTAGTTAGCCCAAAAGCATCTCTCTGTCGCTTTAAGAGATTAATTAATACCGATGAAGCATACACTGAAAAAAGAATTTTATTTGGATTTTCTAAAGTTGCATTCAAAAAATTCGGATAATACATAGATGAAGATGAATCAATAATAATTTGACACCTTAAGTTAGTTTCCTCTTCGTATCTTTTAACAAAAAGTTTATCAGTTTTGCCAAATAATTTCCAATCTATATTTTTTGTGCTTTCTCCAGAATTATATATGCGATGCTCAGCAAATTCAACGGAAAAACCATGAAAAGGACTCTTATGTTTTCCTGTAATAAAACCTTCAACAACTTGATTTGCAAAAAACTCAATATTATGAGAAAGATTTATGTTTTCTAAATTATCCATAATGAGAGAAAATTAAGCTTACATATGAGCTTGTAACTTTTCTAGTATTTGTGATTTCGGAACTGCGCCAACAATTTTATCTACAACTTCTCCATTTTTAAAAACAAGTAAAGTAGGAATATTTCTTACACCATATTTAACAGGAGTATCAGAATTTTCATCAACATTTACTTTACCAATAACTGCTTGACCATCAAGTTCATCATGAAGTTCATCAACAATAGGACCAATTGTTCTGCAAGGACCACACCAAACAGCCCAAAAGTCTACTAAAACTGGAGTTTTTGAATCTAAAACAACTTCCTGAAAATTTGCATCTGTAATTTCTAACGCCATATTTTATATAAATTTTTTATTAATTTTATTCAAAAATAATTAAATAAAGTACACTATTTGTCTTTTTATTTAATCTTTATACCAATTTTATTAAAGTTATTTAATTCATTAATAAACTCTTTATTCAGATCAACTTTAAACTTCCTAGAAAGAACTTCTGAGTTATAATTATTTTTAGAATCAATGAAATTAAAAATCACTGAATGTTTACCTTTATTTTTTGTGATTATTTCAACTAAATTATCGTTTAAGTTTGGCTCTACATTATTAAAGTCTATACTTATTACAAGATCTCTAACTTCTGCATCAATTAATTCTGATAAAATATTTATTGATGAAATCTTAAATTCTAAATCATCATTATAAAACTTTTTCTTTACTCGACCTGAAATTAATAAAAGCCATGAAGGTGATAAAAAAGATTTATATTTTATATAGTCATCTCCAAAAAGAAAAAACTTGTATGAAGAGGTATAATCTTCTAATAAAATAACTCCATATTTTTTACCATTTTTTGTTTCTTTATGTTCAACATCAATAACAACACCAGAGAAATTCATTTGTTTTCCTTTTGCAGTATCAAGGTTTGAAAGCTCCAAAAGATTAGAATTACAAAAACTTTTAATTTCAAAACGATAATCATCCAAAGGATGACCAGAAATATAGATACCTACAACTTCCTTTTCCTTAGAAAGCAAATCCATTGTACCCCATTCTTCAACTTCAAAAGGCAAAGGAGGAGTAATTAATACTTCTGAACTTTCTCCAAACATATCAAATTGATTTGAATTTTGAGAATCTTTAATTTTATTACCAAACTTTATCATCTTCTCAATGTAGTTCACATCATTTTCTTGAGCAAAATATTGAGCTCTTTTATAATTAAAAGAATCGAACCCTCCAGAATAAGCAAGACTCTCAAGAGTTCTTTTATTAGCAGATCTTAAATCAACTCTTGTTACAAAATCAGTAAAACTTAAATAGTTTCCATTTTCTTTTCTTTCCTCAACAATAGCTTTAACGGCTCCTTCTCCAACACCTTTAATAGCACCTAACCCAAATCTAACTTCTCCTTTTTTATTAACAGCAAACTTAAAAAAACTCTCATTAACATCGGGACCTAAAACACTCACTCCCATTCTTTTACACTCCTCCATATAGAGTGTAATATCCTTAATATCTTTCATATGATTGGTAAGGATTGCTGCCATTAACTCTGAGGGATAATGAGCTTTTAAATAAGCAGTTTGATACGCTATTAAAGCATAGCATGTAGAGTGAGATTTATTAAATGCATAAGAAGCAAAAGCCTCCCAATCTGTCCAAATCTTTTCAACAGTCTTAATGTCAAAACCATTACTATCACAACCTTCAAAGAATTTAGGTTTTAAATCATCAAGAACAGATTTAATTTTCTTACCCATTCCTTTTCTTAGCATATCTGCATCTCCTTTAGAGAAATTAGCTAATTTTTGAGATAATAACATTACTTGTTCTTGATAGACTGTAATACCATATGTATTAGATAAAAAACTTTCCATCTCTGGCAAATCATATTCTATTTTTTCATGACCATGCTTTCTTTTTATAAAATTAGGAATATACTCCATAGGGCCTGGTCTATACAAAGCATTCATAGCAATTAAATCATCAAATTTATCTGGTTTTAACTGCTTTAAATGAGCACGCATCCCATCAGAAGAAAACTGAAAAATTCCTTTTGTTTCTCCACTTTTAAATATTTCATATGTTTTCTCATCATCTAAATTCAGATTATCAATATCTAAGTCAACATCATGAATATGTTTAATTATTTTAATACAATCTTTAATTATTGTTAGATTTCTTAACCCTAAGAAATCCATTTTTAAAAGCCCTGCATCTTCCACAACACTGTTATCAAATTGAGTAACCATAAGATCTGAATCCTTAGCATTAGTTACAGGAATTAAATCAATTAAAGGCTCAGGAGTTATAATAACTCCGCAGGCATGAGTACCTACATTTCTTATAGAGCCTTCTAATTTTCTTGCATGATTGATTGTTGTTGCAACTAAATTATCTCCTTTAGAAAGATCGAGTAATCGTTTAGCATTCTCAAATTGATCATTTTTGATGTTTTTCTTTAGTTCCTTATTGTCATAATTAAACAGTTTTGATAATGATGTTAAATCAGGAACTAGCTTAGCAGTTTTATCTGCGTCAAAAAGGGGTAAATCTAATACTCTAGCAGTATCTCTTATTGAAGATTTAGCAGCCATTGATCCATATGTAATGATTTGCGCAACTTTATTTTTTCCATATTTATTTACCACCCAATCAATAACCCTGCCACGTCCCTCATCATCAAAATCAATATCAATATCTGGAAGAGATACTCTCTCTGGGTTTAAGAATCTCTCAAAAAGAAGATCATATTTAATTGGATCAATATTAGTTATTTTAGTACAATATGCAACAACAGAACCTGCTGCAGACCCTCTTCCTGGACCTACTGAAACATTCATCTTCCTTGCCTGATGAATGAAATCTTGAACAATAAGAAAATAACCAGGATAGCCAGATTTCTCAATTGTCTTAAGCTCAAAATCTATTCTTTCTTTTAGATCATCATTAATTTCAATATATCTTTCTTTAGCGCCTTCATAAGTTAAAAATTTGAGATATTCATTTTCACCTCTTTTTCCTCCGTCTACTTTATCTTCACTATTAACAAATTGAGTTGGAATATCAAATTCGGGCAATAAAACATCTCGAGCTAAATCATAAACCGAAATTTTATTAATTAAATGATCAATATTAGTGATTGCCTCAGGCAAATCTTTAAAAAGAGTAATCATCTCCTTTTTAGATTTGAAATAATACTCATTATTTTCAAAACCATATCTAAACCCTCTACCCTTACCTATTTTCGTGCTTTGTTGTTCACCTTCTTTAACACAAAGTAAAATATCATGAGAATTAGAATCTTCTTTATTTAAATAATATACATTATTTGAAGCTATCAATCTAACATTATATTTTTTAGCAAATTTTATTAAAACTATATTAACATGATCTTCTTGATCAAGTCCGTGTCTATTAATTTCAACATAAAAATCATCTTTAAAAGTTTCATGCCACCATTTGAATTCTTCTTCTGCTTGCTCCTCTCCAACATTTAAAATTAATTTGGGTATAATTCCATAAAGACTTCCAGTGATAGCAATTAACCCATCAGAATATTTTAAAACAAGTTCCTTATCAATTCTAGGGACATAATAAAATCCATTTATAAAGCCAAGAGAGCTTAATCTTGATAAATTATGATACCCTTTTTTATCTTTAGCAAAAAAAGGGATTTGTCCACCATTGTCCTTAACAGATTTATCTAAATGATTATCACACACATTTAACTCACAGCCAAGAATAGGTTTTAATTTTAAATTATCATGATCTAATTTTTCATTAATTGGATGATTAAGCGTAGCTTTTATAAACTTAAAAGCCCCAAACATATTCGTATGATCAGTTAAACCAACAGCATTCATCCCGCTATCAGCAGCTTTATTAACTATGGATTTAATATCTCCAGTAGCTTGTAATATTGAATATTGAGAATGAAGATGCAGATGACCAAAATTAACTTCAGAAGCTTCTAATAAATCATTATTTGATAAATCAATATCAGTATCTTCTAAATGCTCTTCAACTAACTCTTCTACTTTAGAATCTATAGATTTATACGGTTTAATATTTAATCCTATTAATTTTATAGTAGATGCATTTTTTTCTTTGAACGCATTAAAATCATTTTCATTCATTCCAACTTGTTTGAAAGAAATAACATTAATCCTAACAAGCTCTAAGAAGCATCTAGTGGTAGCCTCTACGTCAGCAGAAGCATTATGAGCTTCAGCAAAATTTTCAGAAAATAATTTAAAATAAAGTTCTGATAGTTTTGGCCATTTAAACTTCCCTCCTCTTCCTCCAGGAATTTGACAATAATTAGTGGAGAGATCTTTAGTGTCAATAGAGATTTTTTCAAGTAGAATATTTTCTCTTGACTTTCTTAAGTATTCACAACCCCAAACATTATTATCAAAACTAATATTATGTCCAACTAAAAAACTTATCTTTTTTAAATCAGAAGTGAATTCATCAAGCACTTGATCAATAGAAATTCCTTCCGCGTTAGCTCTTTGAGTAGAAATACCATGGATTTGCTCTGAATTATAGGGAATACTAAATCCTTCTGGCTTAATAATAAAATTTTTAACTTCTAATAATTCGCCTTTAATATCATGTATTTGCCAGGCTAACTGTACTACTCGTGGCCAATTATCAAAATCCGTAATGGGAGAATTCCAATTTTTTGGAAATCCTGTTGTTTCACAATCAAAAATTAAATACATCTTATATTGTTTCTTAAATAAAAGTCAAAGAATGTAAATTTAAAGAAAAGAATATGTAGAAAACTTATTATTTCTAAGATTTTAGAATAAGTTAATAACTTTTTTATCTATAAAAAGGCTTGGTCCTTCATCCACTGATCATTATATATTTTCGCAATATATCTTGAACCATGATCATGCAATAAGACAACAACAACATCATTAGATGATAGTTTGTCTTTTAATTGATTTAATCCTGCAATTGCACTTCCACAAGAATACCCACAAAACAAGCCTTCTTCTCTAGCTAATTTTCTAGAGTAAATAGCCCCATCCTTATCTGTTACTTTTTCAAAATGATCAATAACATCAAAATCAACATTTTCCGGAATAATATCTTCTCCTATTCCTTCTGTAATATATGAGTATATTTCTTCTTTATCAAACTCTCCAGTTTCATGATATTTTTTAAATACTGAACCAAAAGTATCTATACCCCAAATTTTAATTTCTGGATTTTTTTCTTTTAAAAACTTACCAATTCCTGAGATTGTACCTCCTGTACCAACACCTACAACAAAATGAGTGATTTTCCCTTCAGTTTGTTTCCATATTTCGGGACCTGTAGTTTGATAATGTGCTAATCTATTGGAAAGATTATCATATTGATTAGGATAGTATGAGTTTGGAATTTCCTTATTTAATCTTCTTGCAACTGAATAATATGATTCTGGGTGATCAGCAGCAACATTTGTTGGACAAACATGCACCTGTGCACCCATCGCCTTAAGGATATCTATTTTCTCTTGAGATTGTTTATCAGAAGTAGTGCAAATAAGCTTGTACCCTCTCTGAATACATACCAATGCTAATCCCATTCCAGTATTTCCAGAAGTGGCCTCAATTATTGTAGCCCCTTCTTTTATTAATCCTTTTTTTTCAGCATCATTTATCATTTGAAGAGCCATTCTATCTTTTGTGGAGTGACCTGGATTAAAGCTCTCAACTTTAGCTAAAACTAAGGCATCTGAATTAATAACTTTATTTATTTTAACCATTGGAGTATTTCCAATAGTTTCGATAATATTATCGTAATAGTTCATATAAATATTTAAGATGTAAAATTAATATATCTACTCAAAACGTAGAGCTTTTATAGGCGAAATTTTTGTAATAACATAAGAGGGAATAATTAAAAATAAATAACAAATAACGAAGGTTCCAATATTTAAATATAAAAGTGGTAATAGATCTATACTAATTGGAACTTTAGACATGAAATAAATTTCTTCATTTAATTTAAATAAACTAAAATTCTTTTGTAAAAAAGCAAATCCAAGTGCTATTATATTACCAAAAAAAAGCCCTCTAGATACAAGATATAATGAATTATAAAGAAAAATATTTCTAATAATTTTGTTATTTGCACCAAGGGATTTAAGTAATCCTATAAATTGTGTTTTCTCTAATATTATAATCAGTAAGGCAGTAATCATATTTACTGAACCAACAATTAGCATTAAAATTATTATTACTAAAACATTTAAGTCCTGTAGCGCAAGCCAATCAAAAATCTGAGGATATGATTCTTTAATATTTGTAGCGTTCAAATTAAAATCTAAAGAATCATATATTTTTTGTGTTTCAGAATCAAGAGATGCAAAATCATGCAATGAAATTTCATAAGAACCAATTTGTTTTTCAGACCAATTATTTAATTTCTGGACGTGTTTAATATCACCAAAAATTAAGACATCATCAAACTCAACTAATCCAGTGTTATAAATACCAGAGATAGTGAATTTTCTAACTCGTACTGGATTCTGCATAAAATACATAGAGATTTCATCTCCTACAGATACTCCTAAACTTTTAGCAATAGAACGAGAAATTACTATTTCATTTAAAGCATCTATAATATCATCTTTCAGACTCAAAACCTTGCCTGAAACTAAATTTTCTTTTAAAAAACTAAAATCATAATCAGTACTTACACCTTTTAAAACAACTCCTAATATTTCATCCTTACTTTTAATAATTCCAGCTTTTGTAGCAACAATTTGAACATTAGAAATATTAGGATTAATTATAAAATCATTATAATTTTTCTGATTAAAATTAATAGGATCATTTTCAAAAGATTGGTTATCACTAAAATTCAATACCTTTATATGCGAACTAAAACCAACTACTTTGCTGTATATTTCTTTTTTAAATCCATTTAATACAATAATAGATATCATCATTAAAGAAATTGATAAAGAAATTGCTAAAATTGCAATTCGAATAATTGGTTTAGTGTAACTATTTTTATTTTCTTTTGAATTAAATAATCGACTAGCAATAAAAAAAGATATGTTCATAGATGGCTAAGATAAAACAAAATATTTTCTTTCTAATTTTTATAGTAAGTTTTGGACTTAATGGTCAAGAATTAAAATTAGGTATTAATAATCTAGATGCTATAATCTTAGAAACAAAAAATAAAAACATAGCTGTTGTAGGAAATCAAACATCTGTAATTCAAAATACTCACTTAGTTGATACATTACTTGAACTTGGTATAAAAGTAAAATTAGTTTTCTCTCCTGAGCATGGATTTAGAGGTGTAGAAGATGCAGGAGCTCACATAAATAATGAAATTGATCAAAGAACAGGCTTACAAATTTTTTCTTTACATGGAGAAAATAAAAAACCTAGTATTAATCAACTAAAAAATATTGATATAATAATATTTGACATTCAAGATGTTGGAGCTCGATTTTATACATATATATCAACCCTTCATTATGTTTTAGAAGCTGCATCAGAACAAAATATACAAGTTTTAGTATTGGATAGACCAAACCCTAATGGACACTATATAGATGGTCCAATTTTAGAAGAGAAGTTTAAATCATTTATTGGAATGCACCCAATCCCAATAGTTCATGCAATGACAATAGGAGAATATGCAAAAATGATTATTGGAGAAAAATGGATAGAGAATACTTGTGATTTAAAAGTCATTGAGATGGTGAATTACAATAGAAGTGAAATTTATGACCTACCCATAAAACCATCTCCAAACCTACCAAATAAGAGGGCAGTAAATTTATATCCATCTCTCTGTTTATTTGAAAGGACGACAATTAGTGTTGGAAGAGGCACTAACTATCCTTTTCAACATTATGGAGCTCCATTTATTAAAAGTTCTTATTCTTTTTTACCAAAGAGTGGTCCTGGAAGTAAATACCCAAAGCATGAAAATAAAATATGTTATGGTATAAACTTAAGATATCAAAAGAATATTCTAAATTCTTTAAATATAAACTGGTTAATTAAATGTTATGATCAAAGTCTTGATAAAGAAAAATTCTTCACATTAAACTTTGATAAGTTAGCAGGTACAGATCAATTAAGAAAACAAATTACTTCTGGTTTATCTGCTGAAAAAATTAAAGAATCTTGGCAAGAAGGGTTAACTAAATTTAAAAAGACTAGAGCAAAATACCTAATCTATTAAAGGAGTTTATTATAAATTTAAATCTTTCTTTAAAACTTCAACAATATTGTAAACAGCTGGACATATTTCAATATTCTTTTGAGTAATATTTAGTAATTGATGTTGTTTAATCCTATCTGTATGTGGAAACTCTCGACAAGCTTTGGGACGATGATCATATATAGTACAAGAATTATCATCTGCTAGAAAAACACAAGGAAGCGAATTAAGCACATAATCTTTATCTTCATCAATTTGAAGAAATTTATCAGTAAATTCAGAAGGTTTTATTCTTAAATGTTTAGAAACTGTAGTAATATCTTTATCTGTAAAAAGAGGACCAGTTGTTTTACAACAATTAGCACATGATAAACAATCTGTACATGAAAAAACTTTTTCATGAATTGGGTGAATCAACTTATCTAAAGATTTGGTCTTAATTCGTTTAAGTTTTTTAAAAAACTTAATATTTTCTTTTCTTTTTAATCTTGCTGATTTAAGATCAGAATTTACTTGCATTAGTTTGTACGACCAGGATAAACTTTAAGTGCTTGTTTAAGACACGCAATAGCTAATGATAAAGATTCTTGATTTAAAACATAAGCAATTCTAACTTGAGATATCCCTTCACCTTTGGTAGAATAAAATCCTTCCGCAGGTGCAACCATTAATGTAGCTCCATTAAATTCAAAATCTTCTAACAACCATTGAGCAAATTTATCAGCATTATCAACTGGTAATTGAGCAATAGCATAAAAAGCTCCTTTTGGTTTAGGACAGATAACACCATCAATATCATTTAAACCTTTCACAAGAAGATCTCTTCTAGAGAGATATTCTGCACTGACTTCTTTAAAATAAGAATCAGGAGTATTTAATGCTGCTTCTCCAGCAATCTGTCCAAAAGTTGGTGGAGATAATCTTGCTTGAGCAAATTTTAATGCTGTTGCTATAACCTCTTTATTTTTTGACACAATACAACCAATTCTAATACCACACATACTATACCTCTTAGATGTTGAATCAATAACTATAGCATTATCTTCTAATCCATCAAGATTTAAAATAGAATAATGTGTGTGACCATCATAAGCAAATTCTCTATACACTTCATCTGCAATTAAAAACAAATCATGTTTTAACACTAGCTCTCTTAAAAGATTTAATTCTTTTTGTGAGTACAAATATCCAGTAGGATTTCCTGGATTACATATTAAAATTGCCTTTGTTTTTGGAGTGATTAGTTTTTCAAACTCACTAATTTCTGGAAGAGCAAATCCATTTTCAATAGATGTTGTAATAGGCTTAACAATAACACCTGCAGATTTAGAGAAACCGTTATAATTTGCATAAAAAGGTTCAGGTATTATTATTTCATCCCCATTATCTAAACAACTATTTAAAGCAAAAAGAAGAGCTTCTGAACCTCCTGTTGTAACCATTAAATCGTTGTGATCAATATTTATATCTAGATTGTTATAATATTTTGACAACCCTTTTCTATAACTTTCAAATCCTGCAGAGTGACTATATTCGACAACCTCTTGAGAAAAACTAGAGATAGCATCTAAAGCAACTTGAGGGGTTTTAATATCAGGCTGACCTATATTAAGATGAAAAACTTTTGTTCCGTTTTTTTTTGCTTTTTCAGCAAAAGGCACCAATTTTCGAATTGGGGATTCAGGCATACTAAGACCTTTGTGAGAAACTTTTGGCATATTATATTTTTTTAATAAAAAACCCCCCAGTTAAATGGGGGGTGTAAATTTCGTAATATTTATTTTAAAAAACTACTTTTTTTCTAATGGAGAGCCATTTGATTTCCTAACTGGCATTGTTTCCTCTTTAACAGGAGGTCTTACCTCCCCTTTAATTGTTAATATAACAGGACGTCTATCAGCATTAGTACTTAAAGTAATAGTCTTTGTAAATTTACCTACTCTATTGGTAGCATATTTAACTCCAATAGATCCACTTTCACCTGCTTCCCAAGTAGAGGAACCATCTTCTTTTCTCCATGAAGGAACAGTACAACCGCAAGAACCTTTAGCGTTTTTAATAATTAAAGGCTCTGAACCTGTATTAGTAAATATAAATTCACGTTGTCCATCTGAATTATGATCTATAAGACCATAATCAACGACTTTAGATTCGAATTTAATAACAGAATTAGTGGTATTAGCAAGATCTGTTTTTTCTTTTACTCCAACTGGAGTTTGAGCGTTAGCTGACAAAATTGAGATAACTAGAAAAAAAGATAGAATTAATTTTTGCATTTTTTTGTAATTTTATTTGTTTGATAGGATGTAAACGTCAAAAGTACTAAAATATTTCCTTTTATCAAATCAATTATTTTGCAGAATAGATTTTGTAAATTTGCTTACTCTAAATCAAAAAAAAATAAATGAGTATACCTAAAATATATCTTCCTAAAGACGTTGAAAGTAAGTGGTATACTCATTGGATGGAGAAAGGATATTTTCATTCTAAGCCGGATAATAGAACTCCTTACACCATTGTTATTCCTCCACCAAATGTCACTGGAGTTTTACACATGGGTCATATGCTTAATAACACCCTACAAGATGTTATGATCAGAAAAGCCAGGATGCAAGGTTTTAATGCATGCTGGGTACCAGGAACTGATCATGCTTCAATAGCTACAGAGGCAAAAGTTCTAAAAAAACTTTCTGATGAGGGAGTAAAAAAATCTGATATAACTAGAGAGGAATTTATGAATCATGCTTGGGCATGGAAAGAAAAACATGGAAATATAATTTTAGATCAACTAAAACAAATTGGCGCATCTTGTGACTGGAACAGAACAAAATTTACACTAGATGATCAAATGAATGAATCAGTAATTAAAGTATTTGTTGATTTACATAATAAAGGATTAATATATAGAGGAATTAGAATGGTTAACTGGGACCCCTCTGCACAAACAGCTATCTCTGATGAGGAAGTAATTTTTAAAGATGTTAATTCGCACCTTTATCATATTAATTATAAAATTGAAGACTCTGAAGAAGAAATTACTATTGCCACAACTAGACCAGAAACAATTTTAGGTGATACAGCAATTTGTCTTAATCCAAATGATAATCGATACAAGCATTTGAAAGGAAAAAAAGCAATAATTCCTTTAATTGGTAGAGTTATACCAATAATTTTTGATGAATATGTCGATATGGATTTTGGAACTGGAGCTCTTAAGATAACACCAGCACACGATATAAATGATTATGAAATTGGTGATAAGCATGGGTTACAAACTATAGATATTTTAAATGATGATGGGACATTAAACGAAGCTGCAACAATATATATTGGCGAAGACAGATTCGTTGTAAGAAAAAAAATATCGCAGGAACTTAAAGAAAAAGGATATTTAATTAAGAAAGAAGAATATCAAAATAAAGTCGGTTTCTCAGAAAGAACAAATTCTGCTATTGAACCTAAACTATCTATGCAATGGTTTTTTAAAATGGAAAAACTTGCAAAACCTGCTTTAGAGAATGTGATGAATGACAATATCCTTGTACATCCAGCTAAGTTCAAAAATACGTATAGACATTGGATGGAAAACATTAAAGACTGGTGTGTTTCTAGACAACTTTGGTGGGGTCAACAAATTCCAGCTTATTTTTATGATGGAAATAAATATGTTATTGCAGAAAGTAAAAGCCAAGCACTAGAACTTGCAAAAGCTCATAACCCAAATTTAACTTTAGATGATCTAAGACAAGATGAAGATGTTTTAGATACTTGGTTCTCATCATGGCTTTGGCCTATTTCTGTATTTGATGGAATACGAGAGCCTGATAATGCTGAAATAAATTATTATTACCCAACAAATGATTTAATTACGGGTCCAGACATATTATTCTTCTGGGTTGCTAGAATGGTTATGGCTGGATATGAATATAAATCAGAACTTCCTTTTAAAAATATTTATCTGACTGGTCTAGTGAGAGATAAAGAGGGTAGAAAAATGAGCAAATCGTTAGGAAACTCTCCTGACCCTTTAAAGTTAATACAAAAATATGGAGCTGATGGTGTAAGAGTAGGGATGCTTCTGTGCGCACCTGCAGGAAACGATTTACCATTTGATGAAGGCCTATGTGAACAAGGAAGAAATTTTTCAAATAAACTTTGGAATGCTTTAAGATTAATTAAAGGATGGGAGGTTGAAGATAAGGCTCAACCCCAAGAAGCTTTGGATGGAAATATTTGGTTTAATGCTAAGCTTGATAAAACAATTGAAGATATTAATATCTCTTTTAAAAAATACAGAATATCAGAAGCTTTAATGATTACGTATAAATTTGTTTGGGATGACTTTTGCTCTTTATACCTTGAGATCGTCAAACCTGAATATGGAAGTAGTATAGATAAAAAAACAATTAATGAAACAATTAATCATTTTGAAAAAGTACTTCAGCTTCTCCACCCTTTCATGCCATTTATCACTGAGGAAATCTGGCATTTAATAAGAGAGAAAAAAAGTGATATTATTGTTTCTCAATGGCCTTTATCTAAAGGTGTTAATATTAATTTAATTAATTGTTTTGAAGAAACTATTGAAATTATTACTGGAGTTAGAAATATTAGGAGAAAAAAAAATATAGCTAAAAAAGACAAACTTGAACTTCATATAATTAAAAATACAAACACAAAATATAATTTTGATGCTATAGCTATTAAATTAGCTAGTCTATCTAAAATCTCAATTACAGATAACAAAATAGAAAATGCGTTTTCTTTTATGGTAAAATCCAATGAATACTACATTCCTTTACTAGAAAGTTTTGATAAGGAAGCTGAAATTCAACAACTTAATAAAGATCTAGAATATACAAAAGGGTTCTTAAAAATAGTAAGTGGTAAATTATCAAATAAGAAATTTGTAGATAATGCGCCTGAAAATTTAGTTTTAAATGAGAAAAATAAAGAAAAAGATGCTAAAGAAAAAATCAGAATTCTAACTGAGAAGATTAAATCTTTAAGTTAAAATCCTAATTTTTCAATTTTTTTAGAAAATAATCTCTAACTATTCTATAATTACCTTTCTATTAATCACGCTTTCTTCTGAAGTAATTTGCATTAAATAAACTCCTGAAGGTAAATCTAAAAGATTAATTGTTGTAATATTTGAAGTATTTATCTTCTCTTCGAAAAACACTTTATCTCCGATAGAGTTAAATACTTCAATATTAACTTTCTTGTTTGAGAGAAATAAAATATTTAATAAACCATTTGAAGGATTTGGATAAATAGAAATAGAATTAAATAATTCAAACTCTGTGCTATTAAGACAAGAATCAACATATACCCATATCTCATTAGATGAGCTACAACCGAATGCATCAACTGCAGTAAGAGAATATAGCTGATCAGAAACGGGGTAATCAGTAATAGTTTGTGTTGTCATACCGTTATTCCAATTATAAACAGCAAATCCAGCATTAGCAGTAATTTCTATATCATCTCCTAAACATATCTCAGCATTAGGTGGGTCAGTAGAAAAATAAACTGGTGTAGGATCATTAAACTCTATAAAAGAATATATAACACTGTCACATGAATTTGAAGCGCTAAGTGAATCAATATATGAGCCAGAGCTAGAATAGAAGTTATTTCCTACCAAAACACTATCACCTGTACATAATTCATATTCTTGAGCATCGCCATGAGGCATTAATTCAATATCATAATAGAAATAATAATAATCACCAAAATTTGCAACACTTGACTGAGTAATTGAAGCTAGAGTACCAAAGTTATATGGAAAGTTTACATCTGTATCACTTCTAAATAGTCCAGAGTTATCTAAATCTCCTGTTCCAAGTTCGTAATCATTTCCTACTGGCATGTAAAAGTCTAAAGCTACTCTCTGACTTCCTGGAAAAACTTGTTGAATAGAATTATCTATTACATTTCCATTATTATTTCTTAACTCAAAGTTTACAGTAGCAGTATCTTCAGAATAGATTAGAGCTGAAACTATTGTGGAGGGAACATAGCAGTCAAAAAGTAAATGCTGATCACCATCGTAATAATCTCCTGCAGCAGAAGCACTATCTGTAATACCACCAAATAGAGTTAAGTAATTAGCAGATAAAACTGTTAAATTAGTTGTAATTACGCTATCACATCCATTTGCAGCAATAACTGTATCACTATAAACTCCAGATGATGTATATGTACTATTTGCTACATAAAAAACATCACCAAAACAAATAGTAGCATTAATAGTGCTTGAACTTGCAGTAGTTGTATCTACAATTAAATTAGTTGTAATAATACTGTCACATCCAAAAGATGTTTGAAGTGTATCAATATATGTTCCTGTAGAATCATAAATATTAGATCCAAACATATAAACATCATTAGCACAAACTGTTTGATTATTTGTATAGAATACTATTGGATTAACAATGACGTTGGAACTTACAACGCTGTCGCAGCCTATTGAAGAAATTAAAGAATCAACATAAAGACCAGAAGTTGTGTACACGCTATTTCCAACAAAAACACTATCTCCTGCACAAATCGAATATTCTCGAGAAGCATTAGATCCCTTAATTTCAATATTATAGAAAAAATAATAGAAATTCCCTCCAGCAGAAGAGGAAGTAATAGATGCTAAAGAACCAAAATCATAAGGATAATTTACTCCTTGATTATTTCTGTAAAGCCCATCAAAGCTAGAAGCAGGAGATATCCCTAGTTCAAAATCATTCCCTACAGGTACCTCAAAATTTAGTTGAATAGTATTTGCTCCATCAGATAAAAAATAAATAGTATCAGCAAGGGTATTACCATTATTATCTCTTAGTTCAAATTCATATATAGTAGCACCATCAGAATACACAGTTGCGGAAACAATATTTGATGGAGAATAAACATCTAATAATAGATGTTGATCATCAGTATAAAAACCTCCACCACCAATATTATTATCGGCAAGTCCTCCAAAAATTGAATTAAATTGAGAATAAACTATTAGGTTAGTTATGATAATACTATCACATCCAATAGATGAAACTAAAGAATCAACATAGGAGCCAGCTTGAAAATATGTACTATTCCCAACAATTATTGAATCACCATCACATATTGTAATATCTTGAAAAATTGGAGTTTGAACTGTTAAATTAGTAATAATAATACTATCACATCCAACAGAATTTGTTAGAGTATCATAATAGATTCCACTCTGATTGTAAATACTGTTTCCTACAAACACATCAGTACCATCACAAATTGTATCAGTAATATTTAGAAAAGAAGCTGATATTGAAAGAACATCAAGATATGTAGTAATTATACTATCACAGCCTAAGAAATTTATTAATGTGTCAGAGTAGATACCTGTGGAATCATACATATTTCCATTAACAGTAATTGATAAACCATTGCATATAGTAACAGAATCAGTACTGTAAGTTGGTGAGTTTAGATGAGAACCAACATAATTCCAATTATTATTTCCAAAAACAATCCACTGAGAATTTAAAGCATCAGTTCCAGAAGCGTTGGTCCAACTTGTATCACCCATTACTACACTACATTTTCTTACTAATGTGTGATTTCTTGTCCCTACTGTGGTACCAGCAACATCCCAACCTTGACCAGGATCACCATTCCAATCTCCTATCCAGTCTAAAATTTGGTATAATCCACTATCAGGATGAGTAGGTGTTAAGGGTTCAGCTCCATAAACAAGAGCCATACCATCATCTCCATTACTTAAATCATCTGAGTTCATATCAGCTTCAAGCTGTATAAAATTATCTGCTCCAGAGTGAGCTACGACATATACATCATTTGGTAGAATTACAGCACCAGAATCAAAATTATGCCATGTCTCATAAACACCTACATCAGTTGGATCTCCATCAACTCTAGCAAAAGCATAATTTGATAAATCAACAATATTTGATGAAGGGTTATATATTTCAAAATATCTACCTGTTCCTCCTCCACTTCCTTCAGCATATTCTGAGAAAAAGATATTCTCAATAATCGGAGTGTAGTTACAAGATCCATCATCAATTGTTGATGAAGAATCATAATTAAGTGCTAATGGATCAGTACATCCACTACAGGATGTATTCCAAATTGATAAAGTATTTGAAAGATCATTGGGCATTACTAAAATCTCTAAAGAGCTTAAATTTAAATTGGTAGTATCAATAACATATTGCACAAGAGTTTGAGTAAATAAATTAAAAACAAATGCCTGCTGACATACACCACAACTATCTATAAGGGAAGTTCCATTTAATATATTATTACAATCAGTAAAAGAATATAAACATGAGCCATCATCAATTGTAGCAAGTGAATCATAATTATTAGCTAATGTATCAGTACATCCTGGCACTTGAATTTGATTAGCAATTATAACTGCTTTCATACCCATTGTAACGTGAGGCTGACAAACATAATAAAATGTTTGATCAGTTAATGGAATGAAAGTTCCAGTTTGTCCATATGTAATATCAAAGCCTCCATTAGAAGAAGTTCCATTATTTAGCCATGTATTCTCTGAAACCTCAACAGCATTATGAGAGGGACCCATTATAAAAGTAACAGTATCACCAACATAAACAATAAGTGTATCTGGGAAAAATGTACTATTATTAGAGGGAGATGTTGTAATTGTATCTGCTGATAAAGAGTTAAAAAACAAAGAAAATATTAAAAATAGGTAGTTAATTTTTTTCATGATATTAGATTTATAGAGGTTTAAAAATTTTACAAATATATTATATTTAAAATACTAAAAAATTGAAGATTTAATGAATTTAGATAGATAACGACCAAATTCATTATGCTGATATTTGTCCCAGTGCAACCCATCAATTTGATTTGTACAAATCACTTTAGATGCATCAAGATAAAATAGACCAAGATTTTCAGCTATTTTTTTATAAAGAGGGGCTAAAGACATAGAATAATCTTTTGTACCAATGAAGCTATCCATCAAATTATTTGAACTTTCATTTATATGTGTTGGTGAAATCAAAACAATTGGATGGCCGGAATAGTAAACACTATTTAAAACCAATTTACATATATCTTTCATGTCATCAGCAATCATCTTTGGACATCTATTAAAATTAGTTTTTAAATCATTAGTTCCAAGCATTATTACTAATAAATCTAAAGGTGAATGACTTTCATAAATAATAGGCAATATATCTGTACTACTTCGAAACTTTCTTGCGTATCCAAAATTATGCTCTAGAGTTTCATCAATTTTTGTAGTTCTTCCATTTAACCCTTGTTCAATGATATTAAATTTGTCTCCAATTTCTTTTTGCAAGACTCCTGTCCATCTTGTTTTATTATCAAATCTTGTTTGAGTAGCTGGATCGTAGCCCCAGGTATTGGAATCACCAAAACAAAGAATATTTTTCATAAAATATTATATTTTTTTTCCATCTTTAAATATTCCAGACTCTATTATACTGCCATCTTGAGAAAAGATTTTAAAAGGTCCATCTTGTTTATTTTTTTTAAAATTTATTTCTGACTTAACATTTCCATTAACATAAAACCATTTTGAGGTTCCTTCTTTAAATCCATTAATAAACATTATTTCAAATTGAACTATTTTATTTTTTGAATATGCGGATATTCCTGTAAAAGGCGCATTATTAAAATAATATCGCTCTTCTTTAATTAATAAATCATCTGGGCTTACTCTTCGTTGATAGGGATCTAGCTCTAAATCATCAGTTTTTTCATCATTTACTGGGCTTGCAATATTTAAATCAGAAGGATCTAAAACGACGTTGGTGTCTTGAAAATTGACTATAATCAAGGAATCACTTGTATCTTTGTTATTTTGGTTATTTTGTTTGTTATTACATCCAAACAAAGTAAAAATTAAAATTATATAGATTAGGTTTTTAGTCATTTAAGTTTAGTTTTATATGATCAAAAATAATCTAATTTAAAATAATTTTCTTATAAATATCAACTTCATTCGTTTCAATCTCCACAAAGTAAATTCCTTTTCTATAATCATTTAGACTAATCTGTTTAGTATACTCTCCAACAAACTGCTGCATATTCTCTACATACACTTGTGCTCCTAATGTATTTAAGATTCGTATACTTAAATCCTGAACCTTATCTGAGCTAAAAGATATATTAAACAGATCCCATGATGGATTTGGGTAGATATCTAAGTTATTAATAGAGATTCCCCCATCTAACTTAATAAGCCCTGGTTGAGTCCAAAATATTGGAGATGTCCATGTTGGTGATCTATAAGCTGTAATATTAGAATCACAGAATAATCTTGCCTGAGCTCTATACGACTCTCCAGATTGAAGACCAAACTTATTTACAAAGAAAGTTGGATAATATACTCCAAAGCCTCCTGCTGTTTGCCAGCTAGCACCTAAAGTATCAACTCTTAATAATATTCTTGCAAAAGTATAAGTACCTGTTGTGTCCCATGTAAACTTAGCCTTAGATGTATTATTATTAAAGGTCTGCACAGATAAATTATTTATATCAGGACAAACATCAGATGTAGTAAACTGAACCGTTGGTGAGTAATTAGATGATGTTCCACCACAGTAAAAAGCTTTCATTTTAAATTCATAAAGTGTAGAGGGTGATAAATTTAAAAGCTGCTTTGTGACTGTATTTAATCCAAAAACACATAGACCATTTCCTATTCCTGCTGATTTTGTATTCCAAGAATTTGTTCCTACTTCTCTATACCTAACAAAGTATTTCAACACCATACAAGCACTATCATTCATATTATTCCAGCCTATTTTGGTTCTAGTGTCAATTACGTCAAAGGAATATAAGCCGTCAGGTTTTGGAGAAGTACAATTTGATTGGTATTCACATGAGCCATCATCAATTGTAAAATTTGGGTTAAAATTTAGAGCAGATGAGTCAGTACATCCTGCAACTATAGAATCTAAAATCACATAAATTGAATCTGTACTTGAACATCCAAAAGCGTTAACAGTTAAACTATTCCACCCAGGATCAAATACAGTAAGAAAATTACTTGCAGAATTATTGAAGTCCTTAATTGCTCTAACGCTGTGGGTATGAGTTTTTGGCATGACCTGAGCGTTACCAGTAATAAAGTTCCACCCTTGAGCATTAAAGTATAAGGCTTCAGGAGTTTGATCTTCACTAGAGCTCCAATAAAAATCTTGTGCAAAAGACAAACTATCAATAAAAAACAGGTTATTATAAAGTTTAGTCAGCTCATCTTGAGAGGGCAAAAACCAATCATCAAACCCTTCTTGAGTAGAAGAGTAACATAACTCTGCTGCTATGCCTAATTGAGAGCATGCAGGACCAGATCCTTGTAAAATAAGATTAGTGTTATTTTCTCCAGCATATAAAGAATCACTTGTCATCTGCCCAATAGTATCTCCAACAATACAAACCCAACCCCATGTTGTTGAATCTTCATCATTTGGTGCTGCAACAAAACCACCTCCTGATAAAGTATCTAAAAAAAAGATGACCCCACCTTGATATTCTTTATTGTAAAGAGAGTCAGTACTTCCAAAAGTTGGATTTAGGTTTAATAAATTATTTATTTCAATTGGAGTATAGCCATAATTTAATAATGTTTGTATGTTCTGACCATTGTATATATTTGATGAATTCCAAGAATAATTAGCATCTGCAATATTCAATACATTTAACTGAATTAATGAATCATTAATAATAATAGTATCACTACTAAAATTTGCTAATGAATCACAATAAATACAAGAACCATCATCTACATCTGCAATAGGATCAAAATTTAAAGCTAATGGGTTAGTACAACCAATATTCTGAGAAAAAGAAATAAAAGGCAGAAAAAGTAATATTATTAAAATTTTGCGCAAAATATTTTATTTCATTTTATTCACTATAAATTCTTTTGTAATTGAATTCCCT
>ENA-OSJC01001263-OSJC01001263.1-marine-metagenome-genome-assembly--contig:-NODE-1263-length-21261-cov-3.482487_pt1 | contig 21261 bp, 22 predicted proteins | sample MGYA00237885_ERZ534234 | MGnify/ENA primary metagenome ERZ534234 (study PRJEB26413, sample SAMN06343907) | marine metagenome | isolation source: coastal waters | place: Atlantic Ocean: West Antarctic... | reverse complement strand
TACTCTTCATGAAATATAATGTACACAATTTGACTCTACCATCAGTTTGTCATTTGCTGAGAATCATGTGTGACATGTTAGCCAAAACACAAATACAATACGCCTACGGCCAAGCACTGGGTCGTAGTCTCGGGGTGGTTAATCTTTCCCGGAGAAACTGTTCTAGTAGCTACCCACCCCCGTCCCCCGTTTAGTGCCAGAATAGAGTTAAAAGCCCATATTTAAAACACAGTAAAAACAATGGCCTGACTAAGAGACCCCTCTAGATACAACCTAGAGTACTTTAGTTTCCACGCGGGTTAGTAAAACGGGAGAATACATAATGACTGAAGAAAGCAGAGGCACCAAGGGCATAGGCTTAAAGCCAACCATATCACATGATGCACAAGAAGGATCATCGCAGTACAGCAGCGGCTTTTATGGTCAGACTGTAACAAGCTGGCGTCATAAGCCAAACGGTCCACCGGAAATTCATTCGACCAAAACTCAGAACCAGCGCGACAAAAGTACCTCTGATGGGTACGGACGAAAGACAACACTAGAAGAACAAGAGGCCCTAGAGGCCCAGATGGTCCAAAAGGGTCATGAACGATATGAGGCAAGACAGGCAAAACTAAAGGGCAGTTCTCAGGAAGCCGCTCACGTTATAATCGCAGACGCACTTCCCAAAGTCGCTGAAGTAATCAAACAGTACATTTCAAACGACGAGACCAGGTTCAAAAGTGGCCAGGGTAAGAAGTCGTTCTGGTATGATGAACTAAAGGACCAGGACCACCTTACCCTAGCCTACTTAGGTCTGAACTGTTGTTATGATGCTGTCATTAATGGATCTACCTACGGTGCCACTTTAGTCAGCATAGGTTCTAGAGTAGAGAACGAAAGTTGGGCTAAAGAGCTCAAGCTCTATGACAAGGACCTATACACTCGCCTGGTCAAACAGGTGACTAAGGACCACTCTAGTGAAACATACAGATTTAGGGCTGTACGTCATATCGCCAAGTCGGCTGGGTTTACCAAAGACAAGTGGTCATCAAAAGCTAAGGCCTCGATTGCTTCACCTATAATCAACGCAATCCTAGAGGCCTGTGACATATTCTTGGTCACAACTGAGAATAACGCTGAGTGGGCAGGCAGGGCCATTAAGCACAACACCAGAAGACACATCAGCTTAACCCCAACTGCTGAGATTGCCGTGAGAGACCGGGCCTTCAGTGACAGCTGGGCATCTCCTATGTTTATGCCACTTGTCGTACCACCTAAACCTTGGACATCCTTCGACACGGGTGTCTACCAAGACGAAATCTTAGGTGCTCTTACCCCCCTGGTCAGGAAGTCCACAGCAGAGCAGAGACGCGCTGTGAAGCATGATTTCCTAAAGGGCATCCCGGACTATATCAGAGCCATTAACGCACTCCAGGCGACACCTCTAAAGATTAACACTAAGGTAGTTGAGGTCATCAAGTGGGTCCGTGATGAAGGTAAACGATATGAAGGTTTTCCTGACCTAGATCCACCAGAGCAAACCCCACACCCCGAAAACCCTAGTGAGCACTCTGAGGAATACATTAGGCAGGTCAGAAGGGACCGAAAGCAGTGGCATACCAAGAAGCGTGAGGCTGTGACCAACGTCTGTGTCCTCCAAGAAGATCTAAAGATTATAGACTACCTATCGTCGTTTGATCAGTTCTGGCTTGGTTGGTCTTTTGACTTCAGGGGCCGCATGTATCCGGTCAGTCATTACCAATACCACAGAGATGACCACATCAAAGCCACCTTCATGTTTGCTAGGGGTAAGAAACTGGATGAAACAGCCCAGGGTTGGCTTATGATCCAATTGGCCAACGTAGGCGACTTCGACAAGGTGTCTAAAAAGTCTTTGGAGGACCGCATCCAGTGGGTCATGGACAACGAAGAGATGATCTTGGCCTGTGCCAATGACTACCAGGCAACCTACGATACCTGGACTAAGGCAGACAAGCCTATGCAGTTCTTGGCTGCTTGTTGGGAATACCAAAAGATGCTGACAGAGGGGCCAGACTATGTGTGCCATCTGCCAATATCTTTGGACGGAACCAACAGTGGCACACAACACTACGCACTGGCCCTCAAGAACCAACACGATGCTGCTATGGTTAATTTAGTCCCAAGCCAGCAGTGTCAGGATGTCTACCAGATCGTCGCCGATGCCGTCACTGATCGCCTGAAGATTGAGGACACACCTGAGGCAAAGGCTTGGCTGGACTGGGGCATCACCAGGAAGACTGTCAAGAGAAACACCATGACCTTTGGCTACAACTCGGTACAACGTGGGATGGGTGACCAGATCATTGAGGACCTAATGCATCCCCTCCAGAAACAGGTAAACTACAACGAGATGTCTAATCACCCCTTTGGTGACGAGAAGTCTCAGGCCAATCATGCGCGGTCCTTAGCGTCAATCAACTATTCTGTCATCAGTGAAACCCTGGAGAGCGTAAAAGACGGCATGGTGTTCCTACAGAGCTATGCTGATGCGCTGGCCAGAGAGGGCAAGAGTGTACGCTGGAGGAGCCCCAGTGACTTTCCATGTGTTGCCAGGTACACCAAGGACAAAGCGGAGAGAGCTCGGATCTTTCTGTATGACCGGGAAGCTAAGATCCTGAAGGAGACCAGGGTCAATGTACAGCAAGACACTAACGTCTTTGACACACGCAAAAGCAGGTCGTCTATAGCAGCAAACTGGGTTCACTCACTGGATTCCGGGCACATGTGTCAAGCCATCCTATCGGGACTTGAGGCCGGTGTAGAAGACTTCTTTATGATCCATGACTCATTTGGCACCTTGGGTGCTGATACTTGGTCTTTTTACCACTGCATCAGAGCGTCCTTGGTCGACATCTACGAGGGCACCTGTGTCCTGTCTGACTTCGAGAAGGAATGCAGGGCGCGCCTGGCTAATCCCGACATGGATTTGGCTAAGGTTCCACCTAAGGGATCACTAGATGTCTCTAGTGTCCTTAGCAGTGAGTACTGCTTCAGTTAACGGAAAGGATGAACCATGAGTAAACGCATAACCAGCAACCAGATACTTAAGGCCATTGGGTGTCCATACCTGAAGCTCCACAAAAGCACCTACTGTGGGCGACCTGTCTACTTTGCATTCGTCTACGACACACACCCTTTGATGCACGGGGATGACCGTCCAAAGTTTGCCCTGTGGGGTACTCAGCCGGTCCACGTTGAGCAGTTAAACCACCTGTCCCTAAGGGAGTGGGCAGAGCATGGGGCAAGATTTGCCAGCGAATTGGAGGCGGCAGCATAAGGACGTACAAGATTACGTACAAGATTACGTACATATGACAAACCAGGGGGCCTTCGGGTCCCCTTTTTTTATGCTCGAGGACTAAGCGCCCCCTTTAGATACAAGCGTCACGACCAAAGCGCCTCTGTATCAGTCGGAAACCTAAAAGGAGACGCAAATGTCTAAAGTAAAGTATATCACCCCTCCAGGTATTGCTGGGTATCCATGGCTACAGCCAGGACGACCCGACACAGCCTTTGACACCGAGGGTAAGTATAAGACCAACCTAAGAATGAGCCCAAAAGATGCTGCCCCGCTGATGTCAATTATCGACAAGCTGCGTAACGAAGAGTTTGCGGCCAAGGACAACGTCCGTGTGCCATTCGACAAGGATGAGGAGACCGGCGACGTGATCTTTAAGATCCAGTCCAGGTTCCAGCCCAAATACTACGATGCAAAGGGCAATCCTATCCCTGACCCTTCAGTTCCTCTGATGTACTCAGGCTCAACCTTGCGTCTCAGTGGACTAGCAGAGAATTATACGAATGGTGCCAACAAGGGCATCTCTCTGCGACTTAAAGCGGTCCAGGTCATTGACCCTGTGTCGAACGGTGGTGACTCTGCCGGTGACTTTGATGCCGTTGAAGGCTTCAGTGTTGGCGCCGGTGCTTCGGACACTGAGTTTGCTGGTTCTGACGGGTATGACTTTTAAGCCTAGGTCTACTGGGTACAAACTAGGTTTCAGATCGGGTCTTGAAGAGAAGATTGCAGATCAGATCACCAAAGCAGGTCTAAAGGTCGTCTATGAGACCGATAAAATCATCTACAAGATACCCACCAGAGACCATAAATACACACCAGACTTTAAGCTCCCCAAACCGGGGGGCTTTTTCTTTTGCGAAAGTAAAGGGATTTGGAATGTTCAAGATAGGGCAAAGGTTTTGCTGTGTCTAAAGCAGCACCCAGGCCTGGACCTCCGTATGGTTTTTAGCAATCAAAACAGTAAGTTGTACAAGGGTAGCAAGACTACCTATGCAATGTACTGTGAGAAACATGAGATCAAGTATGCACACAAGTGGATACCTGAAGCCTGGCTTGAGGAGGCCAGACAAGGAGAGCGAGGGGCGGCTTAGGTCGCCCCTTTTTGATTCAACCGGGAGGGTACAATGACAAAGACAAGCAGAACACCTAACAGGCTCCGGGGGCGCATCTGATGGAGGCCCAATACGAACATGAGACAGAAAGTGAGTTTGTGGCCCACGTTCCATGCGACGAATGTGGGTCAAAAGACAACGCTGCAATGTATGACGATGGTCACTCTTTTTGCTTTGGATGTGGCCACTGGGAGGCTGACGGAGAGGTCCCCACAGGCACCAAAAGGGTGTCAGATACCCAAGGGCTACTGAACGGCGACTATGTGGCTTTAAGGAGCCGTAAGTTGAGTGATCAGTCGTGCCGCAAGTTTGGATATACGGTGGGTCAACACCAGGGTAAGCCGGTGCAGATCGCAACGTACCGAGATACCCAGGGCCGCCCCTGTGCCCAGAAGCTCCGCACCAGGGATAAGAAGTTCTCTATCGTTGGTGACGCCAAAAAGATGACACTGTACGGAAGCCACCTTTGGTCCAACGGCAATAAGCTGGTGATAGCAGAGGGCGAGCTCGATGCCATGAGCATATCACAAATCCAAAACCATAAATGGCCAGTTGTCAGCCTACCGAATGGTTCAGCTTCGGCCCGTAAAGCATTGCTAAACAACTATGATTATCTGATGGGATTCAAGGAGATCGTCCTCTTCTTTGACAACGACCGTCCTGGCCTCGAGGCTGCTATAGCCTGTGCCGAGGCAATGCCCATTGGCTTATGTAAGATAGCCTCCATGGCAGAGTTTAAGGATGCCAACGAGGCCCTGGTTGACGGTAATGCCAAGGCTGTAATTGATGCCATTTGGCAGGCCCGAGAGTACCGACCGGACGGCATTGTATCAGCCGTCGACCTCCGGGATGTCATTGGTGTTGGTGACGCAATATCTCCCATCCAGTACCCTTGGGATGACCTAAACGAGATGAGTAAAGGACTAAGGCCATCCAGCCTGGTCACGCTCATTGCAGGCTCGGGAGTGGGCAAATCCACGTTCATCCGGGAGATCATGTACCACGTCCAGCAATCTGGGTTCCCGTGTGGCATGATGATGCTGGAAGAAACAACCAAGAGGACCATGCAAGGACTGGTCGGTCTGCATCTGAACAAGAACATCACGGTGGACGCGGAGGCTGCCACCAGGGAAGAGATCGAGGCGTCATTTGATGACCTGGTCTCCACCAACCCGTTCTACCTATTTGATCATTTCGGCTCGACCGACTTGGACACGGTGATCAACCGGATCCGCTATATGAACAAGGCGCTGGGCTGTCAGGTGATCTGTTTAGACCATATCAGTATATTGGTCAGCGGTATGACGGGCAAAGTCACTGACGAGCGCAGGCTAGTCGATGACATCACCACACGTCTCAGAACTGAAGTTCAGGCCCTAGGTATCACGCTGATCATGGTGTCTCACCTCAAGCGCCCCTCAGGCGACCTAAGCCATGAGCAGGGGGCTAGGCTTGGCCTCAACCAGATCAGATCCAGTCACTCACTAGCACAACTCAGCGACCAGGTGATTGGTCTGGAGGTCGACCGGGATGATCCCACGTCGGGCATGAGGAACGTCGTCATATTGAAGAACAGGCACACCGGCACGGTCGGTCACTGTGGGACACTTCAGTACGACAAATCAACTGGGCGCCTGTCTGATGCCAGTAAATCATTTGGTTTTTAACAATAGGAGAGCAAATAATGAACCTTGATAAACAACACGGAATATATGGTGCCCTACTACGCATCCCAAACGACCCAGGACTCCGGGAGTACATGGGCAAGACTGCCTTTCGGAAGTCACTTAAAACCAGAAACAAAAGTGAGGCTCAGTCTCTGGCTACACCATTAGTTTTGGAGTGGAAGCATGATATCGCTGAGGCTCGGGTTAAGATGAACCCGTCATATGATTTCTACAATGGTGAATTAAGGGAATATTGGAGAGAACTAAGTGACCCTGAAGACATGGGCCGTAGCTACTTGAAAAGCCTTGAATGGGCATGGGATGGTACAGAACATGCTTAATACAATAGTTAAAGTAAATGGACACAAGTCCAATCATATAAACACAGACATGAGTATGGCAGAGTACCAAGCCCGTATGTCTGAAACCATCATCTACAAGTGGCCGGTGATATACGCAGCCCTCGGTCTGAGCAGTGAGGCCGGTGAATGCCTAGGGGTTATCAAAAAGATGATCCGAGATAACAACATCCATTTTGATGGTACAAATGTTATAACGGACGCGCAACGTGCTAACCTATGTGCAGAGCTTGGGGATGTCTTGTGGTACACGACTGCATTGGCCCAAGACCTTGGTCTAACCTTAGAGATGGTTGCCAGGGCTAACCTGGAGAAACTAGCTGACCGCAAGGCCCGTGGTAAGCTGAAGGGCTCTGGCGACTACCGTTGAGCCGCTGGGTCTTTGACCTGGAGAGCGACGGCCTACTCGATACAATCACCAAAATACACTGCATAGTCCTGAGACATATGGAAACCGGGGAGGTCAAATCCTTCGGACCAGATGAGATCAATGACGCCCTTTACCTGCTGACCAAGGCAGATGAGGTTTGTGGCCATAACGTGATTGCATATGATATCCCTGCCCTCCAGAAGATTTACCCCGACTTCACGGTTTCGGGTAAAGTCACAGACACTCTTGTTATGTCACGACTGATCAGGACAACCCTGGCAGAAGATGACTCAGTAATGATTGTCAAAAGCCCAGCACACTTCCCACGCAAACTGATTGGTAGCCACGGCCTAAAGGCCTGGGGCCTACGCCTGTCAGCTATGCTGGGGGATGACCACCGAAAGGGAGACTACGACGGCGGTTGGGAGAACTACAGCCAGGCCATGATGGACTACTGTATCTTGGACACTGAGGTCACCAAGACACTCTATGACCACCTGTGTAACTTTGGTTTTAGCCAGGAGAGCCTGGACCTGGAACACTCGATGGCTGAGGTCTGCCTGAGAATAGGCAACAACGGGTGGACCTTCGATAAGAAGAAGGCCATCGCCCTTTACTCTGAGCTCTGCCAGGTCCGTGAGGAACTACAGACAGAACTCGACGATCTGTTTCCGCCCTGGGAAGTGACTGAGGAGTTTATCCCTAAGTCAAACAACAAGACTAGGGGATACGTCAAAGGTGAGGTCTTCATCAAACGTAACCTGGTTGAGTTCAACCCAGGATCCAGGCGGCACATCGAGAAGTGTCTCAGGGACAAGTACAAGTGGAAACCTAAGAAGTTCACTGCGACCGGCCACGCTATGATCGATGAGACGGTCCTCAGTGGTCTCCCGTACCCAGAGGCACAGCAGCTGGCTAAGTTCTTCCTGGTGCAAAAGCGCATAGGACAACTAGCCGAGGGTCCAGCGGCATGGCTTAAGAAGGTCGATGACGATGGTAAGATAAGACACACCATTGTGGTCGGGGGTACGGTTTCGGGACGCTGCGCGCATCGGGGTCCAAACCTGGCCCAGGTGCCCAAGGGTAACCTGCTGTATGGCCGCCAGTGCCGTGAGCTATTCAAGGCACCTGAGGGCTGGTTGGTGGCGGGTGTCGACTTGTCTGGGCTCGAGTTGCGTATGCTTGCCAATTTCCTTGGTGACGGAGGTGAGTATGCCCGGCAGATTTTAGATGGTGATATACATCAGTTCAATGCTGATGCCATTGGTACATCTCGCGATATTGCCAAGACGTTCATTTATGCAACTTGTTTTGGGGCAGGTGATGCCTTGGTTGGCAAGATCGCCGGTGGTGGACCTAAAGAAGGTAAAGCCCTCAAGGCTGCGTTCAACAAGAGCATACCTGCCTTTGCCAAACTACAATCCAACCTGAAGAGAGCAGCCCAGCGCGGTTACCTGGTCGGCCTCTGTGGTCGTAAGTTGTACGTCCGGGAGGAGCGGAAGCTACTTTCCCAGCTGCTCCAGGGCAGTGGTGCCGTGATCTGCAAGAAGTGGGTTCAACTCACCGATGCCGAGATCACTAAGCACTACGGACCAGACGAGGCTTACGTCATGGCCTGGGTTCATGACGAACAACAAATAGCATGCAAAACTAAGGAGATCGCTGAACATGTCCGCGAAATCGCAATCCGAATGGCGAATGAAACAGGCCGTCATTTCAAAACAAAGATCGCCATTGATGCAGCCGGGTGTCTGGCTGAGTCTTGGGCTGACAGCCACTGAGGTCAGTCCCGAGCTCAACAACCTGATGTCCCTTTATATCACTTTAGACAGGTCCTCGCGTCGACCATTTTCCATCAAAAGCAGCTTTGCCAGAACAGGGGCTTTCCCTGTCTCTTTGGCTGCCTCGGAAGGTCTAATCACAACCAATATCTCTGAGGATCTTTGGGGCACCAAGTGGTGCATCACCGAATTCGGACAGGAAACAAAGGGAGAAATAGATGAGTTACTTCAAGACATATTTGCAAGCGCCTGTGGACGGAACCACACTATTAATTGATGGAGATCTCTACCTGTATCGAGCATGTGCGGCTGCTGAGGAGGAGATTTGCTGGGGGGACGACGTTTGGTCGCTATCCACAGATCTGAAGGAAGCCAAGAAGATCTTCCAGAATTCGATCGATGAGTTCTGTGATTACCTAGACACCGCCAACTTTATCATCTGTCTTTCTGACAAGGCCAATTTCCGTAAGGATATCGACCCTGAGTACAAAGGCGGACGCAAGAAGGTCAGAAAACCCGTTGGCTACCCAGCCATGGTCCAGTGGATCCAGGAGACCTACCGCTGGTATCGAGAGCCTCTGCTCGAGGCAGACGATGTCATGGGTATTCTAGGGACTGCTCCAGGTCACAACACGATCATCGTGTCAGATGACAAGGACATGAAGACCATCCCATGCAAGCTCTACCGGCCAGTGTCTGGTGAGTTATTGACCATCAGTGAGCGTGAGGCTGACTTCAGCTTCCTTACTCAGACGCTGATGGGTGATGTGACCGACGGATACACAGGGTGCAAAGGGGTGGGCGCCGTTACAGCCAAGAAGATCCTGGATAAGGGAGCGACCTGGAATTCTGTGGTCGCCGCCTACTCAAAGCAAAACCTCAATGAAACATATGCGCTGACACAAGCGCGCCTGGCACGGATCCTAAGATACTCAGATTGGGATCTTGAAAATGGCCAGATTAAACTGTGGGAACCAAGCAGATGTATATGAACCATTACAATGTATTCCTCAAGAACGCTTTCAAATTGCGTGGTTTATCTCGAAACCTGGAGACCGCGCTGGGTATGGCCATGTTGGACCACGAAAGGTCCATAGACAGGGGATACATGCATATAAATAGTGATCTACGTTGGACAAATGAAGGTCTTAAAGCATTCCCCCGGCGACGTGGAAATAGCCTGGCCATTTCAAAAGCTATCAGTGAGATGCCCGAAGGGGAAGAGTTTGTTTTAGAGTCACTATTAAAGAAGTACAGGCATAGCACTGTTCACTTAACTGTAAAAAAGCTGATGGAATGTGGTGGTCTGACAAGGACGAGTAGCACCCAAGCAGTACGTGGTACGCCCCATATTTACATCGTTAGTAGTTCCAACCGCGATGTAATCGATGAGATCCTCAGTCGTGAGTGATGACCTGGTAGAGCGCCCCGCCCACTACACTCAGTATCTGATTGAACCCATCGAATTCATCATGCGTAACGACCTGCCATTCCACGTCGGGAACATCATTAAGTACTCCGTCCGCGCCGGTGCCAAGCTCTACGCAGATCAGACTTCAGAGCAATCCGAGATCACAGATCTCTGTAAAGTAATCCGTTACGCCCAAATGCGTATTAATCAAATTGAAGGTAAAGATCAATTATGAGAGACCATGCCGAGATACATTTAGCAAACACAATAGAACTCCCCACCGATTACCAATCATTCATACACCAGTCACGATACTCACGCTTCCTGGAGAACCTGGGGCGACGTGAAACCTGGACAGAGACAGTAGACCGATACATCAGTAATGTTGTTTCGCCTGCCCTATTCAAAGTCATGCAATTTGGTGAAGCCAGGGAACTCCAGAACGAGATCCGGGAGGCCATCCTAAACCTGGAGGTCATGCCTTCGATGCGCTGCATGATGGCTGCCGGTCCAGGCCTAGATCGATCCCATGTCGCTGGCTACAATTGCTCATACACCGCAGTGGATCACCCTAGGGTATTTGATGAGGTCCTATATATACTGATGTGTGGAACCGGCGTCGGCTTCTCTGTGGAGCGCAAGTACGTCAACATGCTGCCTATGTTACCTGTAGGTATACAGGAAACTGATGTCACCATTGTGGTTGAGGACAGCAAAGAGGGCTGGGCTGATGCCTACCGACAGCTGATCGATGAGCTCTACCGGGGCAATATACCTAAGTGGGATGTGTCAGCTGTAAGGGCTGCCGGCGAGCGCCTTATAACCTTTGGTGGACGAGCGTCTGGCCCTGGTCCGTTGGTAGAACTGTTTGAGCACACTATCGCTACTTTTATGCATGCAGATAGCCTGAACCAGAACCACCTGACACCAATGCAGGTACACTCGATCATGTGTATGATTGGTTCAGTCGTGGTCGTCGGGGGCGTCCGTCGTTCAGCCATGATCAGCCTAAGTGACCTGGATGATCCAGAGCTACGTGTAGCCAAGTCAGGTGACTGGTGGGAAGACAACGGGCACTTTGCCCTGGCCAACAACAGTGTGGCCTATGATGGCACCCCTGAACGCGAGCTGTTCGACGCGGAGTGGAAATCATTGATCGCCTCAAAGTCCGGTGAACGTGGGATCTTCAACAGGGCAGCTGTCCAGGACAAGGTTGCTCGAGAGGGTATTAGACAGGTGTCTGACTTTGGTACAAACCCATGCAGCGAGATCACCCTGTTGTCAGGACAATTCTGCAACCTAACGTCTGTTGTGGCCCGGTCTGATGATACCTTTGCCACCATGGACCGTAAGGTCCGCCTCGCATCTATCATGGGCACGATCCAGGCTACTCTGACAGACTTCCCTTACCTAAGACCCAAATGGAAGGAAAACACAGAGAAGGAAGCCCTACTAGGTGTCAGCATTACCGGCATCATGGACAGCAGGCTCATGAACCCATCCAATGTTGCCCTGGAGACTACCCTAGCTGCCTTGAGAGAGACAGCTGTAAGCACCAACTTCATTTACGCTAAGAAGCTGGGTATAAACCAAGCAGCTGCTGTGACCTGTGTCAAACCTGAGGGCACCTCTAGTCAACTCAATGACAGTTCAAGTGGGATCCACGCTCGACACAGTGAGTACTACATCAGGACAGTACGTGGAGATAACAAGGACCCACTGAGCCACTTCATGATGGACCAGGGCATACCCAATGAGCCATGTGTCATGAAACCAGAGACCACCACGGTCTTCTCGTTCCCAGTGAAAGCACCAGAGGGGGCCATCACCAGGAGCGACATGACAGCCATAGAACAACTAGAACTATGGTTGACTTACCAGAGGCACTTCACCTGTCATAAGCCCTCGATCACTGTGTCAGTGGGTGATGACGAGTGGGACGAGGTTGGCGACTGGGTGTATGATCACTTCAGTGAGATGTCAGGTGTGTCCTTCCTACCCAGGTATGACCACACATATGCCCAGGCTCCTTACCAAGAGATCACTGAGGAGGCATATACCGAGGCCATGCTAAGTTTCCCTAAGACTATAGATTGGGATGTCCTGTCTCTCTACGAGAGGGGTGACACAACAGCTGGGTCTCAGACACTAGCATGCTCAGGTGACAGCTGTGAGCTTGTAGACTTCGGAGGGGCATAAGATATGTGGATACTCCTGTGGCTCCAGGTGGTGACAGTAGACACCATCAAGTACTACCATCTGGGGACCTACAGGTCCCTGGAGAACTGTGCCCAGGCTAAGTCAAAGGCCATGGTCATGAGCACTAATAAAAACACAATGGTTTCATGTTTAGATGTAACCCTGGAAGGCCAAAGGAAGACTGACTAAAACCTAGGATGGACGGAAGGCAGAGGGAAACACTTAGACGTATCTAAGGTCAGCTCCTCTGCCACCCTAGTCTACCTAAGTAGACCTCCCACGCCCCCATCACAGATTGATCTACCAATCAAGATAAATATCATGATCATAGCTTATGTTCACTAAGTGACCCTCTTTCGTTCACCCCTTGTTTTACTACAGATATACCATGGGGGTACTAAGAGACCCCTCTAGAGATACAACCTAGTATGCGACCCCAGTTACCTTAGCTGGGTTCAACCCAGGTCTCTCCCGCACACTTTAGATGTATAAAAGACGTACTTAAAGTAGTTACCTCCCGGTCTACTAAAGTATGGACCTAAAGTGTGCGGTGAGGGAGCTTATGTAATGATGCTGAATGAAATAACTATAACAACCTAAGTACGCCTCAGTCACCTAAGACAACCTAGGTGACTGGCCTATCCTTAGTCTACCTAAGTTAGTCTACCTTGGTCTACCTTGGTGTGACTTAGGTCTATCCTTGGTGTGACTTAGGTCCGTATTTGTCATTCAAAGAAACCACGTTTCAGCCTCACAAGAATCGCGATAGTCAAACCTAATGACCTAATGTTGGAACCGGAACATCGGATACTTTATCCGTTGCATCAAGTTGTCCATGATATCAATGATCTACACTAGGTCACCGAGGTCTACCCCTAGATCAATCGATGAATGACCAATCAATCAATGGATTTACGGGTCCCTTGTCAGTCTTTTGACCCCCCGGTGGGTCATTTGGTTAACTCATTTCAAAACAAGGGTTAAAGCCCGGCGTTGTTGTTGTTGTTGTCCGTCTTCTTCAACCCGAGTCACCCCCCAGAACACACTTAGTAAAGGAACCATTGAATGGCTCTCGAAAACGGAACTTACGTCAATTCTCTGGTCCCTGCGAACCCAGCGTCAACGGATGGTCTAGCTCAGGCTGACGATCACTTACGCCTGATCAAAAGCACCATTAAGAACACATTCCCGAACCTGACAGGCGCCGTCACAGCCACGCAGGCGCAGCTCAACGCAACCCTACCGTCAGCCAATGTGACATACCTTGCGGCCTTGGTTGCAACTGGTGTCACTAGTACTGAGTTTGACTACCTCGATGGTGTCACCAGTAGCATACAGACACAGTTGAACACGGCCAACGCTGGTAATGTGCCGTCGTCGGACGTTACGTATCTTGCGGCTCTCTCTGCAACTAATGTTAGCTCGACGCAGTATGGCTACCTCAGCAGTACTTCCAGTAACATCCAGACTCAGATCACTTCAGCTACTGGTGCCACTACGACCCTAGCTGGCCGTGTGACCACCTTAGAGAACGCCAGTGGCGGTGGCGGTGGTGGCGGGGACATAACTGCTGTGGCTGTAGGCAGTGGGTTGACTGGTGGTGGCACCACTGGTGCTGTCACTGTGAGCCACTCTGACACCTCAAGCCAAGCCACTGTTAGCAACTCTGGAACCGCTGTCATACAGAGTGTGACCTTGGATACTTTTGGTCACGTCACTGGTCTTACTTCTGCGACGATAGCATCCAATACGCCATCGACCACTCTCGGTGCTGTTGGTACATATGCGATGCTCTATGACACAACAGCTGCACAGTTGTCAGCTGGCAACACCCGCGCTGGGAGTGCCCTCAGGTACGCTAACGCAATATCAGATGTGAACGAGACATCGTGGTATGGTGCTGCACCTACTGGCACAGTAGCCGCCCCGGCTGGAACTTGGCGACTGATGGGTACTATTGGATATGCCAAGGAGCTATCCACTAACTACGCATATGTTAAGGGCACGAAGACCAGTATTTGGGTAAGGATTTCCTAAGATGAACATAGTTATAACACAAGTCCGCAATGCCCAGTCGCTACAGTCTGACAACCTGCGTATGGACCTCGAGATAGACCACCCCGACCACGGTTGGATACCCTACACTGTGGACCCCTCAGACACTGATACAACCATAGATAATGCTGCCATCCTAGCTTTGGTTGGCTCTAGCTTTGGTGCATACGTTGCGCCTACCCAAGCCGAACTAGATGCAGCACTGTCTTCGGCCATGAGAGACCAACGCAACTCGCTTCTCTCTACTGTAGATGTCGTTGTCAGTAACCCGCTGCGCTGGGGCACCCTGTCTGGCGGAAAGAAGTCTGAGTACACGGCTTATCGCCAGTTGCTCTTGGATGTTCCCCAGCAAGAGGGCTTCCCAAACCTATTTACGTGGCCCACACCAGTCTCCGCTTAAACAGCTATATGTGTGTGTAACACTAGAAGGATAAAGATCATGGCTATCACATATACTTGGACTATCGAAACTTGCGAACACGACATCGCAACAGGCGGCATTAACGTAGTACACTACCGATGCACAGGTGTGGAAGGTGAAAACTCATGCACATCCTACGGCACGGTAGACTTAACGCCTGACCCATCTGCTGCTGACTTTGTGGCTTATGCTGATGTAACTGAGGCTCAAGCGAAGGCTTGGGTTTGGGGAGGTGTATCACAGGATGATACAGAAGCGTTCGTTGCTGACCAGATCGGCAAAATGGTAAATCCAACCGCAGCCTCTGGAACACCTTGGGCTGCTTAACCGCATCTGCGGAAAGGAACTAAGGCCATGACCAACCTACCAATTCGTGGGCTAGGGTCGGTGGGCGTGGTCACTGATGTTGACCCCTACAATTTGCCCACCAATGCCTACACCAGAGCCAAGAACATTAGGTTCACTGATGGAAACGTCACCCGTGGACCAGTCTATCGGGCTGTGTCAGATGCTGTCAGTTGGAACCCTGTTTTCAGCTATGGCCTCACTGCCCTTTCTGGTTACGACACTGTACTTCTAGTTGATGCCACCTTCGACATCTTTGAGTTTTCCAACGGTAGCTTCACTCAAAGGTTCAACGCGAGTACCTCGGCAACTATTGATCCGACCACGGCGACCACTTTGGGTGATGTTGTTTATGTCAACCGCAGCGACCAAGTTCCAGTTTCCAGAACGCCCAGCGCCACCAACTTCACTGCCTTGGCCAACTGGCCCGCAAATTACAGGGCCACTGCCCTACGTAGCTTTGGTGACTTCTTGTTGGCTCTAGGCACAGTAGAGGCAGGCACTAGCTTTCCTAACCGTGTGCGCTTTTCTGACCCAGTTTTAGCCAACTCAGTTCCAGCAACATGGGACGAAACAGACCTGACCAACAGCGCAGGCTTCAACGACCTTGTGCAGATGAAGACCCCAATCATAGATGGGGCCACACTAGGTGCAAACTTCCTTGTGTATTCCCAAGACCAAGTTTGGATGATGGAGTTTGTCGGGGGCACCTTTATCTTTAACTTCCGTAAGGTCTTTGATGATGCCGGGGTAATCAATCAGAACTGTATTGTGGAAGTAGAGGGTCGCCACTACGTCTTCGACAAGGACGACATCTATGTAACTGATGGCAACACCCGACAATCGATCTGTGACGGTAGGGTCCGTAGCTACATCTTTAGCGGCATGAACACCTCCTTAACGAGTGAATGCTTTGTCACCCACAACACAGCCCTCGAAGAGATATACTTCTGCTACCACACAGGCGACGACATGGCCTTGTATGCAGATGGAACCCACTGTAACCGCGCAGCCGTCTACAACTACAAAGAGGACGTATGGTCCTTCCAAGACCTCCCCAACGCAGTCAGTGGAACAGAGGCTTCGGTGGACAGTGTGTTCTCCTACGCGGATGCCACCCAGACCTATGACAACATTGGTGGCTCATATCACGACCAAGACAGCCAGAGCACCCGCAGGTCACTGATTGTCTCGTCATCAGGCGGCGGCATCGCAGCCAACAAAATCTATGGTATCGACCTCGTAGACCAAGGAAACTTGGCCCAGTCAGTCGACACTGCTGTCTCCCCTGCGTTTCTTCTGGAGCGTGTAGGCATAGACCTTGACGACCAAGGAATTGCCCTAAGTGGCTACAAAGTAATTTCCAAGGTCTACCCGCAGGTCTCGACGGCTAACTCAAATGCCACCTTTGGTTTTACCTTTGGTTCCTCTGATAGAGCTAATGCCAATCCAATCTACAGTGATGAGGTCAACTTTAACTCTTCAGATGAGTACAAGGTAGATACCCGAATCGCAGGTAGATACCTCTCGTACAAAGTGACCAGTGCCAACCTCAAGGACTTTGCCTTTAGTGGCATGGATGTTGAGGTCGTAGTAACTGGGAGGAGGTAACTCATGTCCCTAAGTGATAAGATAAACATGTTGGTTTCGCCATACGTGCGGCGTCAGGCTCCGACCATCGACCCCGACTTTTTAGCTAACTATTTACAGGAAGAACTTAGGTCTTTGGAGGCCTCCATAAGGTCCCTAGCCGATGCCAGTATACAGGTGGCCGACAGCGCCCCAGACAGCCCCCGCAAGGGCATGCTTCGCTACGCTGTTTCCCCTTGGAACCCCCTTAGCAATGGCTTCTCAGGCCTCGTTGTTTACAGCGGCTCGGCTTGGGTTTCAGCGGGTGGAACACTCAGTGCATCAGGGCTGACCTACGGTGACTTCTAGTCATCACTAGGGTGGGCCTCGGATCAAACAAAAAAGAACAAAAGATAGAAGGAATATCATATGTGGGGCGCAATAATAGGCGGTGCCATGGGCCTTATGGGCGCAAACAAGCAGTCCAAAGCACAGGACCGAGCAACCGAAGCCCAAATGGCAGGCTTCAAGCAGTATGAACCATATGTGGACTCCAACCTAGCCGGAGGCTCCACAGCCCTCGGTGGCGTGTTGTCTACAGGCGCATACGGTGGCCAAACCTATGCAGGCCCCAACAACTTCCAGACTGGCACTGCTAACAACATGGGCGGCTACGGCACCTCTATGCAAAATGCTGGCTTTGGCATGATGGACCAGAACGCTAACTTTGGTAACAACTACCAGAACATGTACGGCCAAGCCCAAGGTCTCTACGGTCAGTCCCAAGACATCTACGGTAAATCACAGGGCCTCTATGGCCAAGCACAAGATGTCTACAACCAAGGAGCCAGTCTCTCTGGTCAAAACCAAGACCTGTTCCAGCAAAACAAGGGTCTCTATAACCAATTTCAAGGTCTATCCGAAGAAGCCAAAGCTGACCGCTTAGGCACCGCCATGGACTACGCCAATACAAACAGTGGCGCCCTTGTGAACTCAGCGATGCGTGATGACCGCCGCAACTTACAAGAAAACACACTGACAGGCATTGATCTAGCTGCCAGCGGTACAAACAACATGAACTCAAGCCGCGCTGGTATTGCTGAGGCAGTCGCCAATCGCGCATATGATGACCGCCGCGCTGATGTCTCCATGGGTATCCAAGATCGACTGATTGACCGCAGCCTAAACAACCAAGCACAGCAATTTACTGACCGTAGCAATGCACTGACCAATGCGGGCACGGCTGGTGCCGCCCAAAGTTCAAACTTAGCTGGCGCAGGCAACGCCCTGTCCAACCAAAATAACTCACTAGGTGCTGCAAGTGGCGCTCTGACAGCTTCAAATAACTACCTGTCTGGTGGCGCAAATCATCTGAATGCAGCAGGCAACATGAATCAAGGTATCTCAGGTGCCTACACTCAAGGTCTAAATACACTCGGTCAGGGTGCCAACTTTGGCATGAACGCAGGCAACTCTCTGCAAGGGTATAACCAAGCTGGCCTCAATGATGCACAGGCTAACTTTGAGCGCCAACGCGACTTTGAGTTGAACCAGCGGAAGGGCTTTCAGTCCGGTATGTTAAATCAGGCTCCCAACACAGTGGGTAACGTATCTGCCAACACGGTAGACCCATTTCAATCTACCATGGGCGGTGCCATGGGTGGCTTTGGGTTCCAGCAGCAGTATGGGGGCATGATGCCAAGCTACAACGCCCGTAGTTCAGCATTTGACCCACTGTTTGGTGGGCGCTCTGGTCTTGGCATTGGAGGCAACTAACATGGACCCTCTACTTACAAACTCCAGCTTTATTGCGATGGCAAGGTCCACAGGACGTACACCAGAGGAGCATCTAGCAAGCCTGTCCCCAGAATTTGTGGAAGCAACTAGGAAGATACTTCTGGGTGTTAAGCCTGAGACACCAGCTCCAGTCCTTGAAAGCGGCCCAGCATCTCGTGCAGGAGAAGAGCCCGGTGTACTCATGCGTAATGAGCAAAACCTCGTCCAAGAAAACATTGGTGAGCGCCAGTTACTAGAAGGTAGGATTGCTGATCTTGAAGGCTCTGTGGACACCCAAGCAGATGTTGCACGACTTCAGCAAATGCAGCAGCAACTGATTGACTTAGGCGGCTCTGTCGAAAGCAACCAAAGTACACCTCAGTATGATGAGGCAGCACAAATCTACTTACAAGACTTACGTCAAAAGCAAGAACAAGCAGCAGCAGTTGCTCCAGATGTAAGGGCAGCAGAAGCTGAGATTGCAAGCAGCGAAGGACTACTGTCTTCTGGTACATTGCCACCTGAGATGCAGGCCAGTATTCAAGCCCGTCAGAATGCCGCTCAGGCTGCTTTAACTTCTGCCACCACAGGCCGTGATGCGCGTGTAGCTGATGTGACCAGCAGTACACTTACTGTGGAGAACCCAGTAAACGGTCTGACTGCTCAAAGTCTGGGGGTACTACAAGCAAACCCTAACGAGCAACCCGGCGCTGACCCAGCTATGTCTAGCAATACAGCTCAAACACCTAACCCGTCCAATGGACCCTATCTCGCGCGTCCAGTGTTAGAAGGCTCCCATCGGATGCCTGATGGCTCTATAATGCCTAACTCTGAGATGTCTAATTCTACAGGCCCAACACCTTCGGCACTCCAAGGTTCAGGCAACTTAGGCGCAATGGAAGGCCAGTATTCCAACAGTCCAGTCCTTACAAACCCAGCCCAACCATTACCTAAAACAGCCGCACTAACTAGCGAAAATGGTACAACAAATGGTACAGGTTCAGTGAATGGTGGTCTATCTACTACATCTCGAACAGCCTCAGGCGGTTCCACAGGCAATGCCCGTGGTTCCAATATGGCCTACTCCAAGATTGACAATGGCGAGTCCCTGATCCGCATTGGTGGCGCTATGTACTCTGGTGCCCTCCAAGGCAACGGCATTGGTGCCGCCACACAAGAGTACGGCAAAATACAGGATGCCAACCGTGTGTCTGAAGCCGAGGCCTTCGCGCAGGCTGAAGCCACCCGTGTGGCTGAACTTAGGGCAAGGTCACTTGGTACTAAGGCTGGCTCTAAGGAAGCTGCAAAGAACTCAAAGGCACTGGACACTGTGAATGACGCAATGTGGGGGCTACAGAGCGGACTTGACGCTATTGCCGAAAGTCGTGCCTCAGGTGGAAACCTAACTGGCATCGGTGGTATCTTTAAAGGTGTCATTGATAACTTTACTGGTGATCCAGATGCTAACCGCCGTATGATCTTGAGCCGTCTTAGGGTGGATGATGCACTCTTACGTGTAGCAGAGACAAAGGGTGCAATCTCCAATGCCGAAATGAAGCTATTCCTTTCACCAGCGCCAAAGAACTTCCAAGACGAACGAGTCTGGGTTGATTGGTTAAACGAAAGAATGTCTGCACTTCAACGTGTTCAGGGACGACTACAAGGCGGCGTAGAACTAGGCGCTGGAGAACGTGCCAACCAGTTTGGAACATATGGCAATGAAGGCTCCTTCACTGTCAGCCCAGCGCAGCAAGCTGCCATGGATAAGTACCTAACACCCGCTACAAATTAGAGAGGAAGCTAGTAATGGCTGACATCGAACAGTTAAGCCGTGCGTTTATGGCCGCAGATAAGGCCGGAGACACCGAAGCGGCAACACTATTAGCACAGGCCATACGCGACCTATCTACATCCCAAGCCCCACAAGACAAATCCCCTGCCCCAACACAAGCCGAAGCCCCAGACACCTCTATACTTGGAGCACTTGGGCAGGGTGTTGACCAATCTGGTGCTATGGTCGGCAAAGGCATCCAATCCGCAGGCGAGTTTGCAGGCGTGGATGCCATAGAGGCCTATGGCGCTGAGATGGCCCAGCGCAACGAAGCACAACTTGCGGCCTCCAACTACCAACGCCCAGAAGGCGCTGATGGCATCATCAAGAACCTCAAGGAAGGCGAGTTTGCCAACGCTGGCAACTCCCTTCTGTACGGTGCCGCTGAAGCCACCCCTCAGGTTGCTGGTGGTGTCGTAGCCTCTGTAGGCGCTGGCCTTGCAGCTACCTCTGCCCCAATCTTGGGCACAGCCGCAGCTATCGGCGGTACTATCTACGGTACTATCAATGCGCTGGGCCAAGTGCGCGATGAGAAAGAACAACAGGAGCTAGATCCCACGGCCACTGGCGCTGACTTAGCGACAGCCGTAGCCTCAGGCCTCGTAGAGCTACTGCCCATCAAGGGCGGCGGTGCTACACTGAAGGTAATGCGAGAAGCTGGTCAGGAAGGCGTACAAGAAGGCCTAATCATTGGTAACTCAATGGTCCAAGGTGGCGAGTATGTCCCTCAGGAGGTCTTTGAGCGTGTAGGCGATGCCGCAATTACTGGCGGTGCTATCGCTAAAGGCGTGAACATAGGCATATCCACAGTAAACAAGGCTGGCGAGGTAGTCTTACGCCCTAAAGAGGACCTAGACCCTGAGACAACCCAAGCTGCATCTGATGTGTCTACATTGTTGCAGCGTGTTGCTGATGAGAACGGCTACAACCTCAAGGATATTGATGCCAGCTCCAAGAAAGGCGCAAAGCAAGCACTAGAGAGTGCCCGTGGCTCATTACTTAAAGAGGTAGATACACAAGTCATAGCTCTGCGTGAGAAAGGC
>ENA-OSJC01001258-OSJC01001258.1-marine-metagenome-genome-assembly--contig:-NODE-1258-length-21337-cov-4.550988_pt1 | contig 21337 bp, 17 predicted proteins | sample MGYA00237885_ERZ534234 | MGnify/ENA primary metagenome ERZ534234 (study PRJEB26413, sample SAMN06343907) | marine metagenome | isolation source: coastal waters | place: Atlantic Ocean: West Antarctic... | reverse complement strand
CTCCGTTGGTGTTTATATAAACGTAGCCTCCTGAAATGGTGATTTCAGAAGTAACTCCATAAACTTTTTTGTAAACCTCTAAAGGAATTGTTATTGATGCTTCAGGTTCTTTTTCTGCAACCGCTACGTCGTCCGAGCCAGAACACCCAAAACAAACAAGAATTAACCCCAATGTGTAAATGAAATTTATTAAAATATTTTTCATAAGAATATGTTTTTTTAAACGTTCAATTTTCGTGCCAAAAAAAATTAATCATTGAGTTTCAGTACAGCCATAAAAGCTTCTTGGGGAATTTCTACACTTCCTATTTGACGCATTTTCTTTTTCCCTTTTTTTTGATTTTCTAGTAGTTTTCTTTTTCTAGAAATATCTCCTCCATAACACTTTGCTGTTACGTCTTTTCTTACCGCCTTAATTGTTTCCCTAGAAATTATTTTGGCTCCAATTGCAGCTTGAATAGGAATATCAAATTGTTGGCGAGGAATTAAAGAACGAAGTTTTTCACACATTTTTTTTCCAATGTTGTAAGCATTATCGAAATGTATTAAAGCAGAAAGAGCGTCTACAGAATTTCCGTTTAAAAGCAAATCAACCTTAACTAATTTAGAAGGACGCATTCCAATAGGAGAATAATCAAAAGAAGCATATCCTTTGGAGACGGTTTTAAGACGGTCATAAAAATCAAAAACTATTTCCGCTAACGGCATGTCAAAAATTAACTCTACTCTTTGAGTGGTTAAATAGGTTTGGTTTTGAATTTGCCCTCTTTTTTCAATACACAAACTCATAACATTTCCAACGTAATCAGACTTGGTAATTATGGTTGCTTTTATATAAGGCTCTTCTACCCTGTCTAGACTACTAGGGTCCGGCAGGTCAGTAGGATTATTTACTAAAATAGCAGAATCAACATCTTTTCTTTTATAAGCTTTGTAAGAAACATTGGGAACGGTTGTTATGACAGACATATTAAACTCTCTTTCTAACCTTTCTTGAATTATCTCTAAATGAAGCATTCCCAAAAACCCACACCTAAAACCAAAACCAAGGGCAGAAGAACTTTCTGGAACAAAAACCAAAGAAGCATCGTTTAGTTGTAGTTTCTCCATTGAAGAACGAAGATCTTCATATTCCTCGGTGTCTACGGGATATATTCCCGCAAAAACCATAGGCTTAACATCTTCAAAACCAGAAATTCCTTCTAATTCTTCAGAATCGACATTAATTATTGTGTCCCCAACCTTTACTTCTTTTGCGTTTTTTATTCCTGTAATTAAGTATCCTACGTCGCCAGCCTTAACACATTTTTTGGGTGTTTGAGTTAGGTTTAGCGTTCCTACCTCGTCGGCACTGTATGTGTTTTGAGTTGACAAGAACTTTATGGATTGCCCTTTTTTTATTTGACCTGAGAAAACTCGAAAATATGTTTCTACCCCTCTAAAGGGATTATAAACGGAATCAAAAATTAAAGCCTTTAAAGGCCCCTCAGTGTCTGTTTTGGGCTCAGGAACAGCCCTTATTATTGCATCTAAAATTTCTTCAATTCCCAGACCTGTTTTGGCAGAAGCGTGTATGATTTCTTCTCTTTTACACCCCAACAAATCAACGATGTCGTCACTTACTTCTTCCGGGTTAGCAGATGGAAGGTCCACTTTGTTTAACACGGGGATTATTTCAAGATCATTTTCTAGAGCTAAATAAAGGTTTGAGATGGTTTGTGCCTGAATACTTTGTGCAGCATCGACAACCAACAAAGCCCCTTCACAAGCTGCAATGGACCTAGAAACTTCATAAGAAAAATCCACATGTCCAGGAGTATCTATAAGGTTAAGCACATAATCTTCTCCATTTTTTGAGTAGTTCATTTGAATAGCATGAGATTTTATGGTTATTCCCCTTTCTCTTTCAATATCCATGTTGTCTAATAACTGATCTTGTTTCTCTCTGGAAGTAACTGCTCCGGTGAAATCTAGAAGCCTATCTGCAAGAGTGCTTTTTCCGTGGTCAATATGCGCAATAATACAGAAGTTTCTTATGGTACTCATTAGTCCTGAAAATAAAGAAACAAATATAGGTCAATTAATACACTAGAACTATATGGATTAATATTTTACTTTTGCAACAAACAAACAACATAGATTTGGTTAAAATAGGTGATATTGAGTTAGAAGACTTCCCCCTTTTGTTGGCTCCAATGGAAGATGTTAGCGACCCCCCCTTTAGAGCGCTATGCAAAGAGCAAGGGGCTGACGTTGTTTACACAGAGTTTATATCAAGCGAAGGCCTTATTAGAAGCGCACAAAAAAGCATAATGAAGCTAGATATATATGAAAAAGAAAGGCCCGTGGGAATACAGATTTTTGGAGCGAACCTAGAATCTATGCTCCAGACAATTGATATTGTCGAAAAAAGCAGACCTGACATAATAGATATTAATTTTGGATGCCCAGTAAAAAAGGTTGTTTCTAAAGGAGCAGGAGCAGGAATTTTAAAAGATATTAACCTCATGGTTAAGCTAACGTCTGAAATGGTCAAAAGAACATCCTTGCCCTTGACAGTAAAAACTAGACTAGGATGGGATGACAGCACGATTAAAATAGTGGAGGTGGCAGAAAGATTGCAAGATGTTGGTGCCAAAGCAATAGCAATACACGGAAGAACAAGGGCTCAAATGTATAAAGGAGCTGCAGACTGGACCTTAATATCAGAAGTTAAAAACAACCCAAGAATGCATATTCCTGTTTTTGGAAATGGAGACGTAAACACTCCGGAAAAAGCTAAGATAATGAGAGATGAATATGGGTTAGACGGAGCAATGATTGGTAGGGCAAGCATAGGAAACCCTTGGTTTTTTAAACAAGTGAAAGAATATTTAAAAACAGGAGAAAAAACAAGTCATCCCTCTTTAGAAGAGAGAATATACACAGCCAAAAGGCATTTAGAAATGGCAATAAAATGGAAAGGAGAAAGGCTTGGACTTTTAGAGACAAGAAGGCATTATTCAAATTATTTTAGAGGAATATCAAATTTTAAACCTTTTAGAACAAGGCTAGTTTCTGGAGACACGAAAACAGAAGTAATGGAAGTTTTTAAAGAATTAGAAGAAATAAAATCTAGTTTGGAGTTTATAATTTGATTTTTTTTAAAGCAAGAGAAGATAGGTAGGATCCACTCAACCCCACAAAGAACAACCAGCCAATCACAATTACAAAGTTATTGAGATCAAAAACTACAGGATAGGGAATAGAGGTGCCAGAAAGAAGAATAACACCAAACATTTCTTGTAAAAATACGATGACGCATCCTAAGGCCAAGCCAAGAAATCCACCAGAATAAGACAAATAAAGGCCATGTCTAAAAAAAAGAGCTTTAATTTGAGATTTTTTTGCCCCCAATTTGTATAAAATTTTGATATCTTTTTGTTTTTCTATTATTAAAATAATAACAGCCCCAACAGTATTGAACATTGCTACTATTAAAATAAGCCCAAGTACAAGGTTTAAAATCAAACCTTCAGCGTTGAGCATTTTATAATACGTTTCGTTTAATTCTCGCCTTGTTTTAATAGAATAGTCCTCTCCTAGAATTTTTTTCATTTGCTTAATGACAATTAAATTGTCAGTATTTTTATTTATTTTAACAACAATTGCAGAAAGAGACTTTTTATCAATTCCAAGAAGTTGCCTAGCAGAAGAAATTGAGGAGAAAACAGTTTTTTGATCAGACGACTCGCTTGAGCTAAAAACTCCAGAAACCATATATGAAGAGGAGGAGAAAGGATTTTCAAATAAATTGTTTTTTGATTTTTTAGAAGGAACCAAAATCGTTAGCCCCCCCCCGTAATTAAACAATCCTAGGTTTAAGTTGTCTGCTAAACTATAACTAACCACAACCTCTTGACCGTTAAAAAATGGATTTATCCATTTCCCAACATCAATAATGCTATCGACCTCAACCACAGAGTTATAAAAGTTATCTACACCAAGCAAATAAGCAAAACTATTATTTCCTTCATTTTGGACAAGAACCTTCTCTTTTATTGTCTTAGACAAAAAAGCAACTCCAGGTATGTTTTGCAAATTTTTGTAAACAGAATCTTCCAGAACAAAATACTTGGAACTCGACGAAGTAATTTTTATTTCAGGGTCAAAAGCTTTAGAATAATTTATTCCAAAATCTTTCAAACCCGAAAAAACAGAAAGAACAACAAAAAAAGAACAAACAGCAATTATTAAAACAAAAGAAGCGGATCCGCTAATTATATTAACAATATTCCACTTGCTTTTAGATCTTAAATATCTGCCAGCCATAAAGTTAGAAAAAGCCACCTTTAAATGGACTTTCTTTTATCTAAAAGACTCTCGTCCTTTATTGGATCGCCCTTTCCTTTAAGAGCATTTTCTATTTTATTGATGTATTCAAGAGAGTCGTCAAGATAGAAGGCAAGCAAAGGGACACGTCGCACTTGATTTTTAATCAACATCCCCAAAGAATTCCTTATCGAACTTTTGTTAAGCTCAATTAATTCAAAAATTACCGCAGATTGGTTTATGGGGAAAACACTCACGTATACTTTTGCAACAGAAAGGTCAGGTGAAACCTTAACTTTTGTTATAGATGAAATTACAGAGTTTTTACCTACACTTTTTAAGAGCTTTTGCAGAATAGAAGTTAAGTCATTTTGTAAAACACCGGATATTTTTTTTTGACGGGTTGTTTCCATAATACAAAAATAAGCAAAAAGAATTTTATTTATATTTTAGAAATCCTAAGAGTGTTAACCTCTCCTTTTTCAGCAATAGGCATGGCAGACAAATTGACAACGAGAGCCCCTTTTTTTACAAACCCATTAGTCATAGCTAGTCTGTTAACTTCCTCAATTGTGTTGTCGGTACTAACAAAGTTGTCATAAAACAAACCCTTAACTCCCCAAAGTAAATTTAACTGAGACAGAATCCTTTTGTTTGAGGTAAAAACAAGAATTATTGAATTTGGCCTCCATGACGAAATTTGCCAACCCGTATAACCGCTATTGGTTAGTGTACATATTGCGGAAGCGTTTATTTCATTTGCTATACTAGCCGCATGAAAGCAAATAGATTTAGTTAACAGTCTTTTGGCCTTTGTGCTAGGCAAGTCAAAAGGACTTTTTATTAACGGAGAATCTTCAACGCGATTAATTATTTTTTCCATCGTTTTAACAACTTCAACAGGGAACTTTCCAACAGATGTTTCTCCAGACAGCATGACTGCGTCTGCGCCATCCATAATAGAGTTAGCAACGTCATTTACCTCAGCCCTAGATGGAGTTAGGCTGTCTATCATTGATTCCATCATTTGGGTTGCAATTATAATAGGTTTTCTTGCAATTTTAGACTTGCGAACTAACAGCTTTTGGTTTAAAGGAACTTCTTCTGCTGGGATTTCAAGGCCCAAATCTCCTCTTGCAACCATAATTCCGTCCGCTTTTTTAATTATTTCGTCCATTTTAACTATAGCCTCAGGCTTTTCTATTTTTGCTATTATAGGAATTTTATAATCAGAATTATTTTTTATTAATTTTTGTAATATAGAAACGTCTTTTTTAGACCTCACAAATGAGAGGGCGATCCAATCCACTTGGTTTTTAATTGCAAATAAAGCGTCTGCTATGTCTTTTTTAGTAAGTGCAGGTAAGGAAATTTTAGTATTAGGGAGGTTAACCCCTTTCCTAGATTCCAATAACCCGCCTTGAACAACCTTTGCAACAACCAAATCTTTTTTATTTGTTTTTAATACCTTAAGAATAAGTTTCCCGTCATTTACAAGGATATTCTCATTAGGGTTTACGTCTTTGGAAAAGTCTAAATAATTTATAGAAACACATTTATCATCACCTTCTTTAATCGATTTGGTTGTGATGTTCAAGACATCACCTTTTTTAATCCAAGTCCTCTCTTTTACAAGACCAAGTCTTATTTTAGGACCCTGCAGGTCTGCCAATATAGATGCGTGGATTTTTAACTCAGCGCTAAGTTCTCGAACTGTTTTTATTGTAAGAGAGCTTTCTTTGTATGATGCATGAGAGAAGTTAATTCGAAAAACATCTACACCTGCAAGCATAAGCTTCTTTAACATAGGCCTTGAGCTTGAAGAAGGCCCAATCGTTGCAACAATTTTAGTTTTATTTAGTTTCATTAATCAAAGATTAAATTATGTTTAGATTTGATTTTATTTTCAGGAATAATATAACAAGACAATATTTCAGGCAACAACAACAGAGACTTAATAAATTTGTTACAATAAGAATTTTCCCCAATTATTTTAAGAATATAGTCAGCTTTAGAAAATTCTGGAATTAAAGAACGCTCAAACGCTTGTTCCTTAAACAAAAGTTTAGGGTTTTTATTAACTTCAGAAATCAAAGAAGAGTTTGAATAAAGCCAAAAAACGAGCCCATTTCCATTGACAGTGTTTTTATAAACCATATATTTTTCTTGATTATTTTTAAAAGTAATATCAGATCTGGAACGGATAAACCTAAGCCCTAGCGAAGAGTTTATCTTAAAAGCCAAATCAAAAGCTTCTAAAACACAATGAATTGCAATTATTTGACCTTTTTCATCAATTTCATTATGTGAAAGCACATGCTTAGGCATAGTCAAAGATACAATTTGTAAAATTTAGAAAGATTTTAAATAAAAAGTTAGTTATCAAACCTTTTAAAAACAACACAAGCGTTATGTCCTCCAAAACCAAAAGTATTGCTCATAGCGTAATTAACTTCCCTTTTTTGGGCATGGTTGAAAGTAAAGTTTATCGCGTTATCAATGTTGTCGTCTTTAGTTTGGTGATTTATCGTTGGAGGAATAACTCCGTTGTTAATAGAAAGTATTGAGGAGATTGCTTCAATTGCTCCAGCGGCACCAAGTAGGTGTCCTGTCATTGACTTAGTGGAATTAATATTCATCGAATAAAGATGTTTTCCAAACACACTATATAATGCCTTAGCCTCAGCAACATCACCAAGTTGAGTTGAGGTTCCGTGCATGTTAACTGTATCAATTTCGGATAAATCAATTTTTGCATCTCTGATGCAATTTTGCATAACCCTTATTGCTCCAATTCCGTCGGGATGAGGAGCGGTCATGTGGTGTGCGTCTGCGGACAAACCTCCGCCAGCAAGCTCTGCATATATTTTTGCCCCTCTTTTTATAGCATGGTCATAATCTTCTAAAATAAGACAACCACCTCCTTCTCCAAGAACAAAACCGTCTCTTTCTTTATCAAAAGGCTTAGAAGCGGTTTTGGGGTCATCATTTCTTGTCGACAAAGCATGTAGGGCATTAAATCCTCCAATTCCAGAAATAGAGACTCCCGCCTCAGAACCTCCAGAAACAATCATATCTGCATAACCAAGCTTTATGTAATTCATGCTGTCAATTATTGCGTTTGCTGAAGATGCGCAAGCCGAAACGGTTGCAAAGTTTGGACCCCTAAAACCATTTCTAATAGAAATTATACCCGGAGCAATATCGGGAATCATTTTGGGGATCATAAAAGGATTAAACCTAGGAGTTCCGTCGCCAGAAGCAAATCCAAGCACCTCGTTTTGAAAAGTTTCTAAACCTCCTATGCCGGCTCCCCAGATTACACCGATCCTGTCTTTGTCGGCAGTTTCCAGGTTTATTCCACAATCTTTGATTGCTTCTTCAGAAGAGACAATAGCGTACTGTGCAAAACGATCCATTTTACGGGCAAGTTTTCTGTCCATAAAATTTTCTGGATCAAAACCTTTAAGCTCACAAGCAAATTGAGTTTTAAATAGAGAAGCATCAAAATAAGTAATTGGAGCCGCTCCGCTCTTACCGTTAACCAATCCATGCCAATATTCAGAAACCGTATTCCCTATAGGTGTTAATGCTCCTAACCCGGTAACAACAACACGCCGTAGTTTCATAAAATTTTATTTTGCACTTTCTATATATTGAACAGCTTGCCCAACAGTAGCTATTTTTTCAGCTTGGTCATCAGGAATTTGCAGATCAAACTCTCTTTCAAATTCCATTATAAGCTCCACGGTATCAAGAGAGTCTGCGCCTAAATCGTTGGTGAAACTAGCGGAAGGAACCACTTCATTTTCGTCGACTCCTAGCTTGTCAACAATTATTGCATTTACACGAGATGAAATATCTGACATAATTATTTATTTTAAAAGTTCAGACAAAAATAAAAAACTTTACATTATATAGGCTGTTTTTTAAAAAAATTACTAAAAAAGAATAGTTGTTTAAGTTGATTAAAGAGTGATAATTGTGTTATTTTGGCACTACAATAGGTCTTAAAATTGAATTTAAAAAAAATTATATTATTTGCTTCTGGATCTGGATCTAATGTTCAAAAAATATGTGAGTTTTTTGAAAAAGACAAGGCGACATCTGTTGAAATGTTAGTCTGCAATAACCCGAAGGCTTTGGTTGTAAGAAAAGCAAAGGTTTTTAAATTAAAAAGTTTAATAATTGAAAAAGAAAGTTTTTACAATTCGCCCAAGGCTTTAACGAAGATCTTGAAATTAAAACCAGATCTAATTGTTTTGGCAGGGTTTTTATGGAAAATTCCAAGTAATTTACTAGAAGCTTTTCCTAATAAAATAATCAATATTCATCCGGCTCTTCTTCCAAAATATGGGGGAAAAGGAATGTTTGGGATGCACATTCATAAATCTATTATTGAGAACAAGGAATCAAAATCAGGAATCACAATTCATTACGTTAACGAAAAATATGATGAGGGAACAATTATTTTTCAAAAAGAGATAGTCCTCCAAAAGGGAGAAACAGCAACTAATCTATCTAAAAGAACTCTAGAGTTAGAGCACCACTGGTTTCCAAGAATAATCGAAAAAGTTTTGAATAATGCAAGGTAAAACCATAAACATATATACTGACGGTTCATCCAAGGGAAACCCTGGTCCAGGGGGTTATGGAATTGTAATGGAACATCTAGGGACCGGTTATTTCAAAGAATTCTCACAAGGTTTTAGACGAACAACTAACAACAGAATGGAGCTAATGGGGGTTATTGAGGCTTTAAAAAAAATTAAAACAAAAAACGCAAATATCATTGTTTATACCGACTCAAAATATGTCTCCGATTCAGTTGAAAAAAGATGGGTTTTTAATTGGCAAAAAAACAATTTTAAAAAGAAAAAAAATATAGATTTGTGGACTGAATTTTTGAAAATTTATCCAGAACACACAATTAAATTTATTTGGATTAAAGGACACAATAATCACCTCCAAAACGAAAGGTGTGACCACTTGGCGGTTGAAGCTTCAAAAAAAACGAATTTAATTGAGGATAAAGGATATGAATTGAGTCAAAAATATATATTATGAAAAAAACTTTAATTGTAGGGACTGTTGCATATGATGAAATAGAAACTACAAAAGGGAATTCTGGCAAAATTTTGGGTGGAGCAGGAACCTATATCGCCTTAGCTTGCTCCCATTTTAAATCCAAAGCTTCTGTAGTTTCTGTAGTTGGGGGAGATTTTGAAACAAAACATTTAGACCTGCTAGAAAGCAAGGGAATTGATACTAGCGCTGTAGAGAGAGTTTTAAAAGGAAAAACCTTTTACTGGAAAGGAAAATATCATAAAGACTGGAATAAAAGAGACACTCTAGCGACGGAACTAAATGTACTGGCGGACTTTAACCCAATTGTACCAAAAGAGTTTAAAGAAACGGAGATAGTTGTTTTAGGAAATTTGCACCCCGCGGTACAAGGAGCGGTGCTAGACCAGCTAGAAAAACCGCCAGAGTGTATAATTCTGGACACAATGAATTTTTGGATGGACACTGCTCTTTCTGAGCTTCAAAAGATAATAGCAAGAGTAGATGTAATTGTAATAAACGATGAAGAAGCGCTTCAATTGTCAGGGGAAGAGTCTCTTTTTGTTGCGGCTGAAAAAATTTTAAAACAAGGCCCTAAATACGTTGTTATAAAGAAAGGGGAGCACGGCGCGATGTTGTTTGGCAATGGACAATTTTTTGTTACACCTGCATATCCCGTTAAAGAGGTGACCGATCCAACAGGTGCAGGAGACACCTTTGTAGGAGGTTTTGGAGGGTACCTTTCTGAGCAAAAAGAACTAAACTTTGAGTCATTAAAAAAGGCAATTATCTACGGGACTGTAATGGCTTCTTTTTGTGTGGAAAGTTTCGGAACCTCATCTGTAGAAAAACTAAAAAAACATGAAGTTTTAAACAGAATAAACGAGTTCAAAACATTCACAAAGTATTCAGTTTAAAAAAGACAAAAATTTACAGACAAGACATTAAAAAAAATACTTAATTTTACAACAAAGCTAATAGTTAATATGAGCGACCAAATTAATCATGAATGCGGAATAGCCCTTATTAGACTACTTAAACCTCTAGAGTTTTACCAAAAAAAATACGGAACCATAAATTATGGTATAAACAAGATGTATTTGATGATGGAGAAGCAGCACAACAGAGGACAAGATGGGGCGGGATTTGCAAGTGTAAAAATAGACGCTAGTCCTGGCCAAAAATATATTCACAGAAAAAGATCAGCAGGAAAACAACCAATTCAGGAAATATTTCAGGAAATTAATAGCGAAATTCACGAAGAAACATTAAAAGATGAAAAAGGCAACATTCCTTATTTAGGCCAATTACTTTTAGGCCATGTCCGTTATGGGACTTTTGGAAAAAACAATATTGAAAGCGTACATCCCTTTTTAAGGCAAAACAACTGGAAGCATAGAAACTTAATTGTTGCGGGAAATTTTAACATGACCAATAATCAAGAGCTTTACGACAATTTAGTAAAGCTGGGTCAACATCCCAAAGACAAAGCAGACGGAATCACGGTAATGGAAAAAATAGGGCACTTTTTAGACGATGCTGTATCAAAAATTTACAAAAAATTAAAAAAAGAAGGAGTTACTAAAATAGAAGCTTCTGCGCTTATCGAAAAAAGATTAAACGTTTCTAAAATATTAAAAAAAGCGTCAAAAGACTGGGACGGAGGATATGCGATGGCGGGGCTATTTGGCCATGGAGACGCATTTTTTTTAAGAGACCCTGCAGGAATTAGACCAGCATACTATTTTCAAAACGAAGAAGTTGTTGTAATAGCTTCTGAAAGGCCTGTAATTCAAACTGTTTTTAATGTTGACTTTCAAGACGTCAAAGAGCTTGATCCTGGGAAAAGCATAATAATTAAAAAGTCAGGAGAATTTTCTGTAAAAGATGTTTTAGAGCCTACTGAAAAAAAATCATGTTCTTTTGAAAGAATATATTTTTCAAGAGGAAGTGACGCTGAAATATATTTAGAAAGAAAAAAACTAGGAAAATTACTTTTCCCTAAAATATTAGAAAGGCTCAAAGGAGACCTTATAAATACTGTTTTTTCCTATATTCCAAACACTGCAGAAACTTCGTTTTATGGATTGGTTCAAGAAGTTCAGGATTATATGCACAACCAAGCAATAAGAGAAATAGTAGACAATAAAGAAACGATAAATTCCGAAAGATTAGATCAGCTACTTTCAAATAAGCCTAGAATTGAAAAAGTTGCAATTAAGGATGCAAAATTGAGAACTTTTATAGCAGATGATGTGAATAGAGACGAACTAGTTGCGCACGTTTATGACATAACATATGGCTCTATCAAAAAGACAGATAACCTTGTTATTATAGACGATAGTATTGTCAGGGGAACAACTCTTCAAAAAAGTATTTTAAAAATACTAGACAGGCTTAATCCTAAAAAAATAATTATAGTCTCAAGCGCTCCACAAATCAGGTATCCAGACTGTTATGGAATTGACATGGCAAGAATGGAAGATTTTATTGCTTTTAGAGCAGTTTTAGAATTGATAAAAGAAAATAAAAAAGGCTTATTACAAGAAACGTATAAAAAATGCATTAATGAACTAAAAATCCCTGTTTCTGAAATGAAAAACATGGTTAAAGAAATATACAAAGACTTCTCAAATGATCAAATTTCCCAAAAAATATCAGAGATGTTAAAAGAAGACGGTATCAAAGCGGAGATTAATGTAATTTTTCAAACAGTAGAAAACTTGCACAAGGCTTGTCCTAAAAACCTAGGAGATTGGTATTTTACAGGAAACTATCCAACTCCTGGAGGCAATAAGGTGGTTAATCAAGCTTTTGTCAATTTTTATCAAGGAGTTAAAAAAAGAGCCTATTAAAAACCCTAACTTTTCTCAGAATAGCTTTTTGAGACAGCTTCCCAGTTAATAACGCTGAAAAAACCAGTAATATAATCAGGTCTTCGGTTTTGATAATTTAAATAATAAGCGTGCTCCCAAACATCCAAACCTAAGATTGGATATCCTCCACATCCAATTCCGCTCATTAATGGATTATCCTGGTTGGCTGTTGAACAAACCTCTAGTTTTCCTCCTGGATGAACACAGAGCCAAGCCCATCCCGAACCAAACCTAGTTCCTGCAGCCTTTGAAAAAGCAGATTTAAAGTCTTCGAAACTTCCAAAAGAATCACTAATGGCATCCATTAAGGCTCCTGAGGGCATTCCACCTCCGTTAGGACTCATAACACTCCAAAACAAGCTGTGATTAAAAAAACCTCCTCCATTATTTCTGACAGCCATATTAGACATGTCTAATTCGGACAAAATCTCTTCAATTGAGGTGTTTTCTAAAGAAGTTTCTTTTATAGCATTATTTAAATTATTGGTATATCCAGCATGGTGCTTACCGTGATGAATCTCCATAGTTTTGGCATCTATATAAGGTTCTAGGGAATCGTGGGAGTAAGAAAGTTGAGGAAGTTCAAAGCTCATAATAGTTTGTTTAAAAGTGATAATTCTTCTTCAAAAATAGTTAATAATCGCGTACTTTTATCTAAAAATACATATAATTATCTTTGAACTCTGTTTACGAAATTTACAACGCTTCTGCTGGTTCTGGAAAAACTTTCACATTAACAAGCCGTTATTTAGTAAAGTTTTTAGGGTCTTCCAAACCAGAAACTTACAGAACAATATTAGCATTAACCTTTACAAATAAAGCTTCAGAGGAGATGAAAAACAGGATTTTATCTTCCTTAAAAGAGTTCTCCTCTACAAAAGCCATTGAATCCCCTTCGGAAATGTTAAAGGCAGTAAAAGATCAACTAAGAATTTCAATTAAAGAAATTCATATTAGAGCTAAAAAAAGACTAAACATTTTACTTCACAATTATTCTTTTTTTAATGTTTCAACCTTAGACAGCTTTAGTCATAACATAATTAGATCTTTTGCTAAAGAATTAAAAATAGTTTCAGATTTTCAATTGATTTTAGATTCAGAACAATTTATAAATGAGTCTATAGAAAGGTTGTTAGATTTAGTTGGAAAAAACAAAGAAATTACTAAAGCTCTGATAGATTTTGCAAACTATAAGATTAGCGAAGGAAAGTCTTGGGACATAACATATGATTTAAAAGAACTTTCGTCTTTGCTTACAAATGAGAATCATTATGAAAAAATTAAAAGCTTAGAGTCCAAAACAATGAAAGACTTTCTTTTTGCAAAAGAAAAAATATTTAACATTATTAAAGTTTTAGAACTGGAAATCGCCAACCAAACTCATTTGTCTGAAGAAACAATAAAAACCACAAAAATGGAAATAGTTTTTTCAAGAAATTCTTTTCCAATCTTTTTAGAAAAATTAAAAAGGAAAGATTTTAAAAAAATCAATTTAGTAACCACCAGAAATCTGTTTGTAAAAAACACTTTAATAACTAAAAAATGTAGTAATACCAACGAACAAAGTGCTGTAGAATTAAGAGACAAGCTTTTTGTTTTATTTGAAAAAGTAGAAAAAAATTTAAACAAACGGAGTGTTTTAAAAGCTTTTCAAGACTCCATAGTGCCTATTTCTGTATTGAACCAAATTAAAAAGATTTCAAAAAAAATACAAAACGAAAACGGGGAGCTGTTAATTAGCGAATTCAATAAAATAATTAGTGAAGAAATAAAAGATCAGCCTGCGCCCTATATATTTGAAAAAACAGGAAACAAGTATAAACACTATTTAATTGATGAGTTCCAAGACACCTCAATGCTTCAGTGGGCAAATTTAATCCCTCTTGTCTCTCATTCAATTGAGTCAGCAGAAAACGAAAATGACATGGGCTCTTTGCTTTTAGTGGGAGACCCAAAACAGTCTTTATACAGATGGAGAGGAGCCAACCCAGACAAGTTTATTTCACTTTTAGACAAGGAAAACCCTTTTTCGGTAATAAACACAAATAAAATATTACCAAAAAACTATAGAAGCAGGGAAGAAATAGTGCGTTTTAATAACTTGTTGTTTAAGCATATTTCTAAAACATTTCATTTTAAAGACAACCAAGAAGTATACAACAAAGGGTGTTGTCAGAACTTAAATGAAAAAAAAGGTGGGTTTGTTTCTTTAGATTTTTTAGAGAAGCACGTTGATAAGAAATTAAACGAAGAGTTGTTTTTAAAGAAAACGCTAGATGTAATTTGTGATTGTAAAAAAAGAGGCTTTTTATATTCAGATCAAAGTGTTTTGGTCAGAAATAAAAATCAACAAAAATTAATTGCAGATTATTTGATAAAAAATGAAGTGCCTGTTATTTCTGCAGAAGCTTTAATGATTAAAAATTCCAAAAAAGTAAGTTTATTAATTGAGCTTATACGTTTAAGAAATGAGCCAGATAATTTGATGTCAAGAAAAATTATAATTAATTACATAATTAAAAAACAAAATCCAGAGGATATATTTTGTTTTTATCAAGAGCTATTACTTCAAAAAATTGACAAATTCTTTCAAAATATAACAGAAACTTCTTATCAAGACTTTGTCGCAATGCCTGTTTATGATGCAATTGCTTTGATTAATCGCAAATTTAATTTTGACTCAGAGCAAGACTCGCATACGCAGTTTTTTATGGACGAATTGTTCGATTATTTCTTGTCCGGAAGTAGAAACGAGAAACAATTTTTAGATTTTTGGGACATCAATAAAGAGAAGTTAAATGTGGTAATGAGCGGCGAGCAGAATGCAGTTCAAGTATTGACAATTCACAAATCAAAAGGCTTGGAATTTCCTATTGTTATTTATCCATTTGCCGATTCTTTAACACATCGTGCCAGGAATCAAAAAGTATGGTTGCCCTTTGACCCAGAAGAAAATCGACTGGAGCTTTTGATTCCGTGTAACAAAACAATTGAAAGTGCTGGGCAAAAAGGAATAAATCTTTACAATAAAATTCAAAGAGAAGAAGAGCTTGATAATACAAATGTTTTGTACGTTGCCCTTACTAGAGCGATTAATGAAATGTATATAGTGGCCACTTTGCCAAAAAAAGCTTCATTAAGCTCTCACAATGAAGCTCTCCGATCTTTTCTTGAAAGCTCAGGGCTGTGGGAGAACAGCAAGAAGTCTTATTGTTGGGGAAAAAGAAATGAACGCTATTTTTCTAAAAACTCTAAATCAATTTCACAAAGCAATGTAAAAGCAAAGCTCTCTAAAGTTGTTTTCATCCCCCAGTTCAAAGATGTTTATAAAGATAATCAGTTAGTTTTTGGGAATTTATTTCATGAATTAATGTCGAATATCGAATACTCTTTTCAATTAGAAAAAGAAATCAACTTATTTCTAAAAACAAAAAACGTCAAAAAAAGTGTTTTGACTGAAATTATAGAACTAGCTCAAAAGACAGTTAAAAATCAAAAACTTGCTGGTTATTTTACAAAAAAATATAAAGCAATTTGTGAAAAAGAAATTTTTACAAAAGAAAAAGAAGTTGTTATTCCAGATAGAATAGTTGTTTCTGATATTGAAAATTATACAATAATTGAGTATAAAACAGGAGAAAAAAGAAAAGAACATCTTTTGCAATTATCAAAATACGCTAAGACATTGCGTGACATGGGCTTAAATGTTGAAAAAAGCATACTGGTTTATGTCACCACATCAATAGAGGTAGTTGAGCTTTAATTTAAGAAAACCTAATCAACTGGAGTCGTATATTCAGTAAATTTATTAAGTTTGCATTTAAGGAATTTTATAAAAAATTACAATAATGAAAAAATTAGGAAAATTATTTTTGGTTTTTACCGCGCTATTTTATGCAAATTCTATCTTAGCACAAGATAAAAACAACCAATGGCAATTAGCTATAGGAACTAACGCTGTTGATTTCGTTAACGAAGGGGATAACGTTTTTTCCGCTAGGAACGTAAAAACTAGTGACATGAACTATCAAGTTGGTTCATTGAACAGCTTAAGCTTATCAAGGTTTGCTAACGGCAACGAAAGTTTCAGATACGGATTTAAAGGCTCTTTCAACTCAATTAAAACATTGGGAGATGGAAGCGATCAGATTACTGATAATTCGCTAACTAGTTTAGATGTTTTTGTTGACTATAATTTAGGTGAGAAGTTTAGTTTTTGGAATATTGAACCATATTTACAGGGAGGAACAGGCTATACCTGGTTTGGAGTACAAAAATCATTAACAATGAATGGAGGCGCTGGAATCAATATACCTTTTAATGATAAAATATCTCTTGAACTAAACACAACATACAAACATTCTTTTAACGACATGCAGGGTTTGAAACCATATTTTCAACATACTGTTGCTTTAGCGATAAATTTTGGTGGTAAAGATACAGACAGAGATGGGATTTATGATCAGTATGATGATTGTCCAGAAGAGCCAGGTTTACCTGCTTTTAACGGATGTCCGGATAATGATGGTGACGGAATAGAAAACAGCAAAGACTCATGTCCTGATACACCAGGTTTAGTTCAATTTGACGGATGTCCTGATACTGATGGTGATGGAACTCAAGACTCAAAAGACGCTTGTGTAAACGAACCAGGTTCCATAGAAATGAACGGATGTCCAGATTCTGATGGAGATGGCTCATCGGACAATGTAGATTCTTGTGTAGATGTTGCGGGTCCTATTGAAAATAGCGGATGTCCATGGCCAGATACAGATGGAGACACTATTCTAGATAAAGATGATAAATGCCCTAAAACACCGGGATTAATCACTAACAACGGCTGTCCTCAACCAAACAAGGAAATAATGAAAGAACTTAACGCCGTAGGAGCAAAAGTGTCTTTCTCATTAAACACAGCAAATCTTAGCGATAAGTTTACTAAACTATTGGAAATTGTTCATAGGATAATGGAGAAGTACCCAACTACAACTTTTACAGTTGAAGGTCACACAGATACAACTGGACCCAAAGCCTTTAACCAAAAGCTTTCTGAAAACAGAGCAAACTCTGTATTAGATTTTCTGGTAAGTAAAGGAATTTCAGCAGACAGACTTTCTGCAGTTGGTTATGGAGAAGACAAACCTTCAAACCCTAACAACACAAGAAAAGGAAGAGAAAGTAACAGAAGAGTTGAATTCAAGGTTGTTGAATAGATTATAGATTTTAAATTAATTAAAAAAGCGCCTAATTTTATTAGGCGCTTTTTTTATTTTTATACAAATGGATTCTTTTTTAGAAAAAGTTATAAGGGATATTAATCTAAAAAAAATAGATCTAAATTCTGTGTGTTTTATTCTTCCAAACAAAAGGTCTTCTAATTGTTTCAAACAAAAAATATTAGAAAAAACAGAGAAGACCACTTTTTCGCCTTTGATACAGAGTATAGATTCTTTTATCATTAAAATATCTGGACTTAGTGAGGTCAGAGAATCAGAACTAGTATTGGCACTATATGAGTCATATATAAATATTAAAAAAAAACAAGTAGAATCTTTTGAGGAATTTAGTTCTTGGGCACCTACGTTTATTAAAGATGTTAGCGAAATAGAACAAAACTTATTAAACGTTCAAGGGATATTAACGGAATTAATTGAAATTAATAAAATTAATAATTGGAACGAAAAAGGCTCTGTTGAAAAAGAAAAACTTTTATTTTGGGAGATGTTGCCCAAACTATATTCTCTTTTCAAAAAAAAGATTGAGGACAGAGGAAATGGCACCAAGGGATTGTGTTATAGGGAAGCAAAAGAAAACTTAGAACATTACAAGGAGGCAAACAACAACCTACAGCATGTATTTATAGGCTTAAATTCAATGAGCAAATCAGAAGAACTAATTGTCAAAGAATTATTAGACTTTAGTAAAGGAGAGATATATTGGGACATAGATAAAGAGTTTTTAGCCAACAAAGTTCACGGAGCTTCTTTTTTCATAAAAAAACATAAAAACAAATGGGAAAGGTTTAAGAAAAACCCTTTTAAGTGGGAGGGAAAAGACTACGTAAAAAAGAAAAACATACAAATATTAGGCACCCCAAAATATATTGGACAGGCTAAGGTGGTTGGAGAAATTTTATCAACACTTAACCAAACCAAGCCGAATAAAAACGTTGTTATTTTGGGAGACGAGTCTATTATAAGACCCGTATTGAACTACTTGCCAAACGACTCACAACGTGTAAATATTACAATTAAATCAAGATTAGATGCTTTGGAAATCAAAAATCTAATATCAGAAATTTTCGAAATTCAACTAGACAAGAGCAAAGAGTACAGCGAAAAGCTTAAACAATTAAGCTCAATACGATTGTTTAAGTCGGCTTTCTCTGTGCACGAAAAACTAGACACAAAAGAAAAGGCAATAATCCTTGCTGTTTTTAAAGAATGGAAAAATCCTAATGAGGCAATAGAGGCTTTAGTTATGTTTTTTGAACAACTGTTTTTAAAAACAAAAAACAAATCAAATGAATTTATTCAAACCAAACATACACTTAAGGTTTTATTAAAATCTTCAGATTTATTGGAGACATATTCTTTTGTTAAAGAATTAAACACTTTAAAAAGTATTATTATGTCACAACTAGAAGATTCTCCTATAGGTTTTAAGCCAAACTTAAATGCAAATACCCAAATTATGGGTTTACTCGAATCTAGGGGACTTGATTTTGAAAATGTCATAATCACATCTGTAAACGAAGGGGTTTTACCAAAAGGCAAAACACATGGGTCATTAATTCCATATGATTTAAGAAAAAAACATAAGCTTTTAACTTATGAAGATAGAGACGCTATTTACACATATCATTTTTATAGATTGATTAAAAGAGCAAAGAATATTTTTTTGATTTATAATAATTTTAACGAAGGGGTTATGGGCGGTGAAAAAAGCAGATTTATTCGTCAAATTGAAACAGAAGAAAAACATAATATCATCATAAAAAGCTTTAATTCTAAAATTTATCCAGAGAAAAAAGAGCTAGAACTATTAAAATCTCCAGGCTCCATAAAGAAGCTACAAGAATTGGCTGAAAAAGGCTTTTCACCCTCTTCTTTAGACAGATATCTAAAAAATCGTGAAGAGTTTTATTATAAAAACCTTTTAAACATTCATGATAATGACGACACAGGGAAAATAAGCCCTAGAACCATAGGCCTAGCTTTTCACGATTCTTTAGAGGCTCTCTATCAACCTTTTTTAAACAAAAAAATTATTAAAAATGATATGGTCTTAGCTTTGTCTGAAATAAAAAACAAAGTTCAAAAAGCTTTTATTAAAAATAACATTAAAGATTATGAAAAGGGAAAAACTTTAATTGCATTTGAGGTCGTTAAAAGAGCAATAACTACTTTAATTAAAAATGAAATTAAAGACATTGAACTGGGAAACGAAATAGAGATTATCTCATTAGAAAAAAAAATAGAATGCGATTTAAAGCTAGAGGAGCTAAAACATAGTGTCAAACTTAGAGGAATTATTGACAGACTTGATAAAAGAAACGGAACAGTTAGAATTATAGACTATAAAACGGGTTTAATAAAACCCAATGAAGTTACCATAAAAGGGGTTTCCTCCTGCTTTGATGCACCCCACCTTAAGTCCATGCAGTTGCTTTGTTATGCCTTAATGTATTTTAAAAATAATCCCGAGTGTGTGAATTTGGAGGCAGGCCTTATTTCTTTTAGAGACTTAAACAAGGGACTGATGAAATTTGGAATAAAAGAATCTTCAAACACATTGAATCATCGAATAGATTCAATAAAAATAAAGGAGTTTGAAAAAGCTATTAAAAACTTGATTCTGGAGATCATGGACCCGAATCATTCCTTTAGCTTACCCACTTAATTTTTAATTTCACCATAGTTGATTTCAACAAGAACTTCATTTCTTCTATTAAACAGCTTATATGGACTGTTATAAGATAGAGCTACAGGTTGCTGACTAACGATAGAAAGGTTATTTTCTTTTATTTTTTCTAAAAGAGTTTTGTGGTGAGTTTTTACTTTTTCAGAATTTGAATATCCTCCGAATTTAATTGCAGCATAATAGGCTGGTTTTGAACTGTAAACCTGAATGTCTTTGTCTTTTGGTAAAGCAGTATTTTCTTTTGAATATTTAGCGGGCAATACGAATTCCATTGTATTTCCCCCTTGTTTTTGAGTTATGTAAACAGGTGTCGTCATTGCTATTTTTTCGTTTTTTTCATTATTTCCGCTGATATATTGAAATAATTTAGAAAAATTTCTATTTGAACTAACTTTAGCTTTCATAGAGGGAGGATAAAAACGAATTTCAATGTTTCCTAAGGTTTCAATGACTTCATATTTTTGAGTTTCGTTTTGTTGAGAGAACATAATAAATGAGAATAAAAGGAGAATATATTTTTGCATAATAAGTTATAGTCGGGTTAATTTATTTGGGTATGTTTTTCCAGAATTCCATTGAGGGACATATAAGTTCCAGTCGTTATCTATACAAACATCATGAGGATTTTTAAAACTCTTTTGATCATAGTTAGGCCTAATAAGCTTACTGTTTAAATAAGAGGGCTTGCTCCCCCCAGGAAAAGAAACCACTATATTGTTTTTGTCTAAAACAGCAAGCATTCCGTCATAAACTCCCCAATCTTTGGTTACTATTACGGCAAATAAAAGGTATTCATCTTTAATTACAGGTCTACAAATATAACATCCAGGCATAGAAATAGTCTCTATCCATTTTCCATCAAGGCTAAATCTTTTGAATTCGTTTTTGCTCCTTGACGTGATTAATAAAGTAGGGTCAAATTTCCCTCTACTGTCTATTGTAATTCCGTGACAACAGTCAAAGTTGTTATTTTCATTTCCACGACCTCCAAAATGACGAATATAGTTTCCTTTGTAGTCATATTGTATAATATAGTCTAGACCATAACCATCTGCAACATATATGTCTCCGTTTGGCGCTACTGCGGTTTCTGTAGGCTTAAAAAGGTTAGCGTTAGTATAATTGGAAATCTCCTTTGGGAAATTTAACTCTAAAATTTTCTT
>ENA-OSJC01001254-OSJC01001254.1-marine-metagenome-genome-assembly--contig:-NODE-1254-length-21400-cov-4.831965_pt1 | contig 21400 bp, 26 predicted proteins | sample MGYA00237885_ERZ534234 | MGnify/ENA primary metagenome ERZ534234 (study PRJEB26413, sample SAMN06343907) | marine metagenome | isolation source: coastal waters | place: Atlantic Ocean: West Antarctic... | reverse complement strand
TAATTTAACTTTTCTTCCAGTGAATCACACTGGGTACAGTTCTCATACAAATCCATACTGCAATTTAATCACTCATAGCCATAAATAAAAGCAGTACTTATTCACAAAGCCTAATAGTTCTTAACAAGAATAATTAGATTTACTATTCTGATTTACAATTAATTAAATACGAATTGTAGACGAATTGTAGACGAATAAATTATTAAATACGAGTCACATTTGTAATGTTAATAATACTAAAAACCCAAAAAATCTCAATAGTAATTTATAATTGGTACTATCCTACTCAAATAATATCCGTTTTCTTTTGACGGGAGGTGTTTGTATGTTTTTAGGAAACGTAGTAGAGTTTAGAGGAACTGGAAACGATTGGAGTATTGGTCAAGATGGATTTCCTGATGAATTTTATTTTGATCTATATAAATTACATTTATATAGTATGGAAATTACTGATTTAGGTCTTTCCTATGATGAACAATATCCATCAGAAATAGATAGTAATATTAATGATTGTTTGAGTAAAGATGTAGAATGGCATATAAAAAACCCTATGCAAAGTCGGATTGGATGTGATTTTTTTAATGGCAAAGTAATTATTGATTCAAGTGGTTATTACACTCTTTATGTTAAATTAACACCCTACGGACTAATATTGTCGTCTGATTTTTACGAAGCAGAAAATGATGAAGATAATGATGAAGATTGGTAGTCTAACAATTCTCTACAAGTAAGATTTTCCATTTCAGAAGTATCTGCAAGTTCGCTAAATGCTTTTTCAGATATTAATTTTAAAAACCCTTTCTTATATGTTAGTGGACTTATTTTCTTAATTTTTCTATCCTTAATTGCTATTCCCCTTGAGTGAGATTTTGAATATTTTGAATTCTTAGATGGAGACGATGAACAGCATCAATTCTGAATAGTTTTGTGTTTCAATTAAGTAATAAAATTATTGTTTGTCATCAAACACTATTTTTGGAGCAAATTTTCTCGATGTCATTCTTTTTAATATTAGGAAGATTTCAAAAAGAAATAAACCTAGAGAAAGCCATCGATATATCTTTAATCCTAATTCATAGTAGTTTGGGAAAATACTGAAAACAAATATGACAATAGTACTAATTCCTACGAATAAGTAAAAGAACATAAAAATTAAATCTATCGTTGTTATTACCAAAGGATTTGGCTTTTCAGTAGAAAAGTAAAGGGCAATAGCTGAAAGAAACGATGTAGTTAATAACGCAACACTTATATCTATTTGTTCCAAAGATAGATAGAAAGAATAAACAACTAGGCTTAATAAAAAAATCAAGGGTATAATCACCTTAATGATTGCAAACGAACTCGGCCTTGAAAGAATCATCCCTAAGCGATTATCCTCATTTATTACGAAGTATGATTCTTTAAATACGGGTGTATACTTATATTTTTTTCGAATAATCCCAGATCGGAAACCAAGTTTTTTCCAACCATCAGAATTAAAATTCTTATCTACTTGATTAAGCTTTATGGGCTGAAGAATTCCATACTTATCTTCAATAAGGGAATATGATATAAAAATAACTTGTTTATCAAAAGGATAATTCTCACAACTCGGGAAGAACTGGAAAGTTCCGTTGATATGATAGCGATGATACCAGTATTCAGAATTTATCTTTTCCTCAATTATTTGTTTTACTACAATATTGTCTGCATGCAAATTGTTAAACCTTAGAATATCAATCCCTTCTTGAAATGGAGATGTTAACTCTAGAAAAAAGTCGCAATAAAAAAGCCCTGTTTCAATTGAAATATTTGAAATTCTAGTAAAATCAAAATTAGGATAGGACACAGGTACTTCTTTTGATCCTTGTGCTTTCATTAAATACTGCTTTGGGAAAAGTCTTTGATCTATTTCTCCATTTTTATTGCGATGATAAGAAGTTAGGAAGTTGCCTGCAGTAATTTTGGTGTTTTCAACGAAAGATATTACCTCTCCTGATCCTACAAAGATATCGTTCTTTCCATCAATTTTGACTAGTGCACTTTGCAATTCATTAACAAAGTCAGCTTTAGAAACAAAAGAACTGATTTTTTCCTGACAGACTGAAGCTACCAATTGAACCTTATCTAGTATTATTTGATAATACCAAGTCAAGTATTGTTCAATGGCTAAAGTCAGGTTTTTATCTTCAAGTAATAATATTTTCTCTTGAAGTTCCAGCTTTTTATAAAAATCTTCACCAACAAAGTTTAATATTTTTGGAAGATCCTCTTTGCTATCTCCAAATAAGCTTGATAAGGTACGTGAGTCTAGTCGGAAGGCGCATACGTAACCATAGGAATTGGAATCAGAATAAACTTTCAACAGCTCCGATCTATTTCTGATTTTATCTTGAACTGTTTGATTGCTATTTACAAATGAATCTTTGTCAAAAAACACCACATCATTGGACTTAAGGTTTGAAAAAAACAATCTTAAATCCCCAAAATTATCCGCCTTCCATTCAGATACATACATAACATCAAAACCTTCACTTTCCTTTATACCCGTAATAGAATTAATTGAGGCAGTTAACTCCTCGGAAGCATCTAGAGAATCTTCTGATAGGATTAAATAAGCTAAATTGTAATTCTTCAAAATAGATTTTACAACAACCAATTCTTGTTTCGGACCTGAAGACAGCGGAGTTTTAAAAAAATTTGATTGAGCCTCCTCTGGAAGTATACGAAAGCTGTCAAAGCATATTAATTGTTTAAGCTCATCAGGTAATTGAGTTTTCGGAAAATAATTTGGAACCTGACAAACAATTGTTATCTCAGGGTGCTTAGCTAGAAAAGATTTAAAATGATCGAGAGTTAACTGCTCCTTTCTTACTACATCGAAAAAAATTTTAAATTTATAATTTTTATCCCTAACCGATAAGTTAATTTCATTTTCAAGCCTTTTTATTAATTGCTGAATTTTTTCAGCTATAATTAATTGATCACTTCCGCGATGATCTTTAAAAACTTGATAATAAGCGTAAAATCCTATAATTTTTTTCATTTTCCTAAATATCTAGAATCGATTTTAATTGTTTTAAGGGTTAATTATTTTAAGCAATCTAATATAAGAATTATCTAAACTTCAATACAACTGCACCACCCATTATAATATGGTCTTTGTATAATAAAGGTCTTTTGTAGCTGGTCAGTATAGCTTGTCTTGGGTTGGATTTATTTTATTTTCATATATTTAGTTTATAAATTTAAAAAAAAATTATGCAAAGTATTTTATTAAAAAGTGGGTTTTTAGATGTTTTTTACTCCTGAATTCATTGTTAAAGTTACTCAAGAAAATGATTTTATTTATTTAGACTCTAATGAATTAAACATTTCTTATAATCTTGATAAAAGTGATATGTATGGTTCATCACTTGGAGACATTGTCTTTGGTTAAATTTAAATGGTATTTCCAATTTCCTAATTCAGGAATATTAAATTCTGGAACTGTAACTATTATCAGTTCACCTAAATTACTAGGGTCATTAAAGAAATCCCATTCCTCCATTTGTCCCCAGATATGCTGTAAATCAGAATCAAATTTTCCCATTTTAAAATTTTATTTAATACAATTTTATAACCATAAATAAAAAAAATTTACTTAGTTAAGAAAGCATATAGAGATTAAAATTTTAAGTCCTTTTTATTTAAGTAGTTTCTGTATGGGTAATATTATGGTTTAATTAACTTCTCCAATTCTTGTAGTTTCTTCTCGTTATGTATTACGTTTTCGTTAGTTTTTCCAAAATGCCTGATCACATCAATTAAATTTTCATAACCCCCTGGCTTACCTAAACAAGGTTCAGTTAGAGTATCTAAACTTACATTTTTTGAAATTAAATAATCGACTATATTCCATTCCTGATTAATAGCTACCATTCTAATAGCTGACACACCGCTTGATCCTCTTGTGTCTTCGTCACTATTTGCCAAATGGTTAATGTTAGCCCCATTCTCTACAAGAATTACAGAAGAACTATAATGACCATTGGCTGCAGCTAATAAAAATGGTGTAAAGCCATCTAACCCTTTAGTATCTACTTTTGCTCCTTTTTCAATAAGAAGTTTGACAACATCCGTATTTCCATCCCAAGCTGCAAAATGCAACGCAGTATAGCCATCAGAAAGAGCATCATATACACAGCTTGAATTTTCTTCAATGAGTTTTATTAATTCTCTTAAGTCGTCTGAATAGTTTTGTGTTTCAATTAAGTAAATTAGTTTTGAATTTGAACCAGTTGCATCAATAGTTTCTATCTCACTCATAATTTTTAATTTAAATAAATATAATAATTATCTAAACCTTATAATTATAAACCCTCAATAAATTCTAATTTAATATTATTAGCGTCACCACTTACACTATCACTATAAGTACATCTAATCAAGAAAATAAATATCAGTAATACTAGTTTTTTAAAAAGCATCTCTTGAATTAATCATAATTAATTTTTTGTAATTTATATTTTATATTTTTTTGTTTTAATAACATTTTTTTTACTGTATTAATGTTTTTTTCTGAATCATCAGCAAAATAAATATCATTATAGTTTTCGTTTTCTATTTTATTTTTTATCCAATTAGCTTTTTCATTTGGATCATTAGATCCTAGGGCTTTCACAAAAATATTTTCCATATCAATACCAATATCTTTTAAATATTTTCTTACTGGTTTATAAGCTGATCTGGCGGTCAATATAAACAAACCTTTTCCATTTCTTTTATTTGCAATCCTTTTAAAAACCATCGTCATTTGTTTTATTTGTTTTGGATTTTTTACATCTTCAAAATCAGAATAATCAAAAATATCACCAGATTTTTCCTGATAAACTGCATATTCACCTGGTGAAAGTTTATTGTTTATTCCATTGTTGGTTATGTGAATAAAGGAATTAGTTTTTACTAATGTATCGTCAAAGTCAAATACTCTAAGTTTTTTAACTTTCATGTTTTTATAATATTTCGAAATTATCTACCATATAAAGTTGTAGTTAAAAAAAACAAACTCATCTTTAATTATAATTGTATGTTTTTTTTCTTCAATTTTTTCATTAATGTTAGGATGCTACGATTTGTAAAACTTCTTTTTTTGGATTTTAAAGTCTTTTGTGCAAAAAATTAAAGATTCTCCCAAAACTCCATCCCAACTCTATGCCTCATGTCTACAATCGTAAGCATCAATTTTAATATAATCAATAGAATGTATTTTTGTGTCAATTTCAGGGATTACATTTCTAAATTTTTTCATAATTTGTTTTTATATGTTAAATATAAAATTTTCAGATTACACTTTAGATAATTTAAAAAAATTTCTAGAAAAAAAACTTTACATACTTCTTTTTTTTATAATAGAATGAAATCAAACTTGTTTTTTTGCTATATTCGAATTATAAATTTTTAAAAAATAAAATTATGAGTGAAATTAAATTTACACAAGCCCATGCCTTAATTGGTATGTTTATTGAAATGACTGCTGCTGACGGGAAAATGGACAAAGTTGAACTACAAACTGTTGGTAGTTTAGTTAAGTTTTTTCTAGAACCAAACGGATTTGATGCTGATGCTAGAAGTAAAATTATAAATGAATCTTTCGATTGGTGGAGTTCTTTTAAAACAAATAAAGAAAGAGCCCAAGCAGTTTTTACTGGTGCTGCTGGTGTTGGTGATTCCTTTTCTAAAGAAATTAGAATAAAGATTGCCAAAGGACTAATGTTAATTGGAAATGCTGATGGAGTTGTTCATGAAAAAGAAAAATCTTTTGTGAGTGGTTGTGTGGAGTGTCTTAATTTAACTTTTGAAGATTTAAAATAATAAATTATTTTTATCTAATAAAAAAAGGGCTGTTTGCCCTTTTTTTATTATAATATTTCTTAAATGGGTATTATAATTCCTCTTTTATTAATTATTTTTTCTAGTCTTATTATATGGAAAGCTTCCAATGGGTTCGATGATGCATCTTCATTTCTTGGACGAAATCTAAACGAAGGCGTTAAAGGAGCTACTATTAACGCAATATCTAGTTCAATGCCAGAGTTATTAACTAGTATTTTCTTTTTATTATTTTTAAAAGATTCTGAGGGGTTTTCTGGTGGTTTAGGAACTGTTATGGGAAGTGCTGTATTTAATGCTATGGTAATTCCTGCATTATCAATAATTGCCGTTATTTATTACGGTGTTTCAAAAACAATTGAAGTTTCGAAGAAAGTGATTTACAGGGATTCTATTGCTTTAATTACTCTTCAAATTGCACTTATATTTATTATTTACTTTCAGTTATTAAATATTATTGGCGGTACTATTTTAGTTAGTTTGTATTTTATTTATGTAATCTATATGATTACATCAATGAAAGCTAAATCAGTTACAAGTATAAATTATTCCAATGATATTCAATCTATAGATGTAAAAAATCGTTTCATCAGTTTTTTAAAATTAGATTTTTCAAATGCTTTAATTGGAAATAAAAAAATTAATAGTTTCAGAGCAATTATACTTTTGTTTATTTCTTTATTATTTATGGGCATTTCTTGTTTAGTTCTTGTTTGGGCCTGTGAATTAATTGGACAAAATCAATATTCTGTCTTTGGATTTGAAAATTTAAAGGGATTAGATTTGCCAATATCTATAATTGCAGTAATTATAGCCGCTGCAGCAACTAGTGTTCCTGACACTATTCTCTCTGTTAAAGATGCTTTAAAAGGAAATTATAATGATGCTATTTCCAACGCAATTGGAAGTAATGTTTTCGATATTGGTTTTGCTTTAGGTTTTCCTATTCTTATGTTCTCTATTTTATATAATCCCATTTTTTTAACGCAAAGTATACAGGAATTTAGTCTAAGAATTATGATTATTTTACTTGTATTAACTATTCTAACATTTATAATTTTAATTTCAAATAAAAAGATTGGATTAAATAGAGGAATACTTCTTTTGATGTTATACATATTTTTTATTAGTTATATTTTATTATTTTAACCTTATGAATAAAACAAATATTTTTGATCAAATATTGAGTAATGCAGTATTAGAATTTGAAAAAATAGATTCTTTTACAAACATTACATCTGAAAGAATTAAAAGAGAACCTAGCACAGAAGAGAGAGAAACTCTATGGAATTTAACTAGAGTTTTTGTTGATTTTATTTATAAACAAGACTTAAACTTAACAAACAAAGAACTTCGTGACAAGGTTTGTCATTATTCTATCGTTGCATTACATTGGAATGATCTTCAATTAGATAATAAAGAATTTTCATATTCTAATGGAAGATTTAGAAGAGATACAGTAGCATTAGCATTATGCTTGTTTTCAAGACTAGATAATAGTTATGCCGACTATCATAATATACTTAATGGTTGGATATTACCCCATACAAATTTTTCGGTTTCACTATGGAGTTTAAGATCAATTATTGATTCTAATCGAGATAATTTTTTTAATCAAACCTCAAATGAAGACGCAAAAAAATCCATTAAATATCTAACAGATTCATATAGTAAAAACAGATATGTTGATTATGATTATTTAATTGATAATGACAATGAACACCCGTTATTAAAACATTGGTGGACAATTAGGTTGCTTTTTAAATTTCCAAATAAAGATACCTGGAGTTTTTTGAGAAATTATATTGGGAATTCAATTGACGTGCCTGGTGGATTAGGATTACTCTCTCTTGACAGAGACGTAAATAAAGATTTTTTAAAAACTAAGAGTGAATTAATTGAGTTTCCTGAAAACTGGAATTTTAATGAAAAACTTTTATTCCTTTTCGTTTTTTTCTGTTTCAAAATTGATGATGAACTTGACGAAGGAGAAAAAGAGAAGATGAAGAAATATTGGAAAGAGTGGAATACGGATGCAGATGATGAACAGTACAATAAAACTTTTGAGGCAGTAACTTCTGAATTAGAGAAAAATTCTTCTATTGAAAAACTATATCAATGTGTCCATGATATAAAAGCTTATTTTATAAATAAATTCAACAAAGACAATACAACTTCAGATTTAGAGAAACAAAATAAACTCAATACACAATTAATATTAATTTTAACAGATTTAAAGTGGCTCTCCTATGCAGATGGATTTTGTCACGATAATGAATTTCAATTCATAGAGGCTTTAAAAGGAATATGGGGAGTTCAAGAAAAATTATTTGACGGAGCTTTTCCTGAAAATTCTGGTATAAGAGAAAATTTTCCTGAATTTCAAAAAAAATCTGATAGTTCTAAATTAAAAAAAGTTTCTCAAATCGATCAATACCCTGAAGGCTTATATTTTCAAACTAAACTAGATCATTGGAACTGTCTAGTTAAAGATGACACGGACATTATGGGGATACCCAATAATAATCATCTTAAAGTAATCCCTTTTCCCAAATTGAGTGATTCTGCTAATATCGAAAAAGATTTATTTAGGAGGTTTTCTACAGAGGAAATAGATTTAATTGTAAATAAGATTAATTCAACTAAAAGTTGTATTTATTTAACATGGATTAATGAAGCACTAGGATCTGGACTTGATAATCGCGGATTTAAATCTCCGTTTTGGTTTATGCCTTTTGTATGTTATGGATTTGATATTGGTTCTTTATTAATTTTTGAGCAAAACGGTATATTTTCTAATTATAAAAACAGTGATGAATTAACCTGTGTTATACATGTTGATTTATGGGATAGTATTAGTGTTGAAAAGGGTTGGAATGGTTTACTAGACGATTGGATTGAAGAAGGCTCTTACAATGAAGAGGACTTAGAATTAGACAACGAAAACATTACTTCTCTTAAAATTAAAGGAACTCACCCTAAAACTGGAAATGAAATGATTGTTAATTTTGTTGACACACACGGACCAGGTAATAAGTCTACACTACACATTATCAAAGCTATATGGGATAATGTATGGAAAGATACTGTTGCAGAAAATAAAGATACTAGTATTTATATTTTACCTAGAAATAATGAATATTTTAACTCTTGGGATGAACTTTTAGTCTGGGCTAATTCTAAAAATGACAGCACTAAAGGAAATAACGAAACCCCTTAACTTCTTCTTTTATAACTATGAACAGTTATGATTTTGTTTTTTGTTCATTGTGTGGAAAGAAGTATTCTTTTTCAAGTAAATGTTGTGAAAGACCGACATTAAGTTCATTAACGAATAAAGAGTCAAAAAATTTCAATGAACAAGAAGAAATAAATTACTTTAAAAAATTAATAAAGTATTGTGTTTGGTGTGGGGCTAAAGTTGAATGGAATGGAGTAAACTTTATAAAAACATGTAAAGTCTGTGATAAAAATGTAATAGGAGGAAAATTATTTAGATTAGATGAATCTTTAAGCTTTTGCGAAAACTGTGGTCAAAAAGTTGATAGTAGAAACGATAATTGTAAATGCGGGTATCTTCCAATTCAAAATGATAATTCACTTTTAGAAATTAATTCTAACTTAATTTTTCCTTATGAAAAAAAATACTGTAAAGATTGTGGAAAAAGTATGGAATTGATTAGTGATTTTGAAGAGGATATTGTTAATGAAGAAACAGGAGAGGTAATTACTGAATTTCCTCACTTTTGTAATTTAAAATCTCCCACTTACCCTTAATTAAGCAAATGAAGGGGCCTCTAGATTGCCAACTCCGCCAGGAAATTCACAATCGACATTTTCATCCTCGTATCTAAAACCTAAAACATAATCTCCAAAATCAACACCATAACCCATTTCATCAGTTGATAAAACAATTAACCCAAATTTCTTTATATTAAAATCACCACTAATTTTTAATTCACCATTTACGCTGAAATTTTCAGAAGTTTTAGTAGTGACTAATACCTTGTCTCTTTTATTAAATTCTTCATTTTTAAAAAAAGTATCCCAGTTATCAGGTAAGTTATTAGCTCCATATATACTACTTTCGTTTTTTGAATTTAAAATCTCACCTTCTTCACTGAAATATTTATCAATAAGTTCATCAAAACTTCCATTAAAAAAGGATTTATTATTTATTTTAATTTCAATCTTTAACAAATCTCTATTTATAGCAGTGAAACTTGAAACGTCAGATATATCCCAATAACCATCTTTCTCTAAATTATCTTCACAGAACTGATTCCAAAAGATATTATCTTTTAATTCTAACCAATTATTATATTCCTCTTTTGAAATCAATCCTTGATTAAACTCTGAACCCTCTCATGATAAATTGACTTCAATATTAATATTCCCTTCAATATTTGTACTTTGTTTATCATTCATTATTTTAATATCTTTTTGTACTTTGTTTATCATTCATTATTTTAATATCTTAATGTTAAATAAAAGATACTAATTTTAAATATATGCAAGAAGTTAATATTGAAAAAACCGATTTTACTTTATGGGAGATAGAATTTGAATTTACCAATAGTTATGATAGAGAAAAGTTCACTTTTGAACAAGCTAGGAAAGATTTTTTAGAAAAAGTTGGGGTTGATGCATTAGAAGATGAAGATGACAAATTATTTTCAGAGATTGTTTTGTCAACAGAAATTATATATTATTCATGTGATAGTGGTCACGGTAGTAATATTATTAATGATTGTTTAAATGCACTTAAAAAAGATTCCCCTGGATTTAATGAAATGGATTATGAATACAGGTGGAATAAGTTAGATTACAATGATTATTTAGATGAACAGTATATTTCTTGGGCACTTGACATCTCTTCATATGGACAAATTGAATATAAAGATGGAATTTTAAGTGGTGATTGTCTTTTATTAGTTTGGGATGATTGTAATTGTGATCAATGTGAAAATGAATTGTAGTAAAAAAACTTACAATATTTAGAGTAAAATGATAAAGAAAGTAGTATTTATTGATATGGATGGTGTTATAGTTGACTTAGGAACTAATATCAATAATTGGTTTAATAAGCATCCTGATTTACATAAAAAATATAAACAAAATCCTGACCATATACCTGGAATTTTTAAAAATCCACCACCAATTAAAGGAGCTATTGAAGCAGTTAATAAACTAGCTTATAGTGGAAAGTATGAATTGTATATTGCTACTTCTGTACCTTGGGGAAATTCAGAATCGTATTCTGATAAGAAGCATTGGGTTGAAAATCACTTCGGTAAATTATTTCACAAACGAATTTTCTCAACACATTCAAAGAATATGTTGATAGGTGATTATCTTATTGATGATAGAAAGAAGAATGGAGCTGTTGAGTTTAGTGGAGAGTTGTTAAGATTCGGATTTGATTGGGAAAATGATAACAAACCAAACGAATACCCAACTTGGGAAGCAATTCTAGAAAAATTATTATAAATTAATTGCTTTTGTAAATAAAATTTATGTCTGAACGTTATCTTACCAAATCCCGTTACAAATTGGGCCTAGAATGTCCAAATAAACTTTATTTTACTAAAAAAGAGGAAGAGTTTTATAGTGCTAAAACCAATGATACTTTTTTACAAGCATTAGCATCTGGTGGCTTTCAGGTAGAGGAACTTGCAAGGCTTCATTATTCTGATGGAATTCTAGTAGAAGAACAAGACCAATATGATTATAAAGCTCTACATGAGACTACTGCCAAATTATTAGAAAGAGAAAATGTGGTCATATTTGAGCCGGCATTTCTAGTAGAGGGCTTGTTTATAAGAGTAGACATTTTGGTTAAAAAGGGTAACAATATTCAACTTATTGAGGTAAAAGCTAAGTCTTATCATCCAGAGAACCTCTATGAATTCATTGGTAAAAGAGGGACTATTAAACCTAGTTGGAAACCTTATTTATTTGACGTAGCCTTTCAGAAGTATGTTATTGAAAAATCTAATTCATCTTTTAACGTGACTCCTTTCTTGATGTTAGCAGACAAGAGTAAAACTACGTCTTTAGAAGGCCTCAATCAAAAGTTTAGAATATCTAAATCTTCTAAAGAAAGAACTGGCATAGTTAGGTTATTAGATATATTAAAAGATCCAGAGCATGAGTCTGTATTAAGTAAAGTAAATATTTCAGATATTATAACGCTTATAGAAAATGGCGAGCAGAGAATATTGGAGCAGTACACATTTGAACAGAGTATTATAGCATTTAGAGAAGCTTATACAAAGGATAAATATTTTAACTACCCAATAGATTGTGTTTCATGTAAAAAATGTGAATTTAAAGCAGCTAGTAAAGACGAATTAAACGGTCTTAAATCCGGTTTTGAATTTTGTTGGAATAGCCAGCAAAATTGGTCAGAAAACGAATTTAAAAAGCCGAATTTATTTGAAGTTTGGGATTTTAGAAGCTGGCAAAAAGTGCAAGACCCTAACGATATTATATTGGATTGCGTTAGTGAGGATATTTTAGGGTTTGTGACTCCAGACGCTGGAAAACTTTCCAGGACTGAACGGCAATGGTTACAGATAGAAAAGTCCAGAAATAATGATACCAATTTAGAAGTACTTAAGGATGAACTAAAAGAAGAAATGGATACTTGGACATTTCCTTTGAATTTTATAGATTTTGAAACCTCTACCGTAGCTTTACCTTTTTATGTAGGCCAAAAGCCTTATGAACAAGTCGCATTTCAATTTTCCCATCATATATATCATAAGAATGGTAGAATAGAACATGCTACTCAGTTTATAAATTCTGACCCTGGCATTTACCCCAATTTTCTATTTGCAAGAGCTCTAAAAAAAGCGCTAAGTAAAAACAGCGGAAGTATTTTTAAGTTTGCTACCCATGAAAACACCATTGTAAATGCTGTTATAGAGCAGTTGGAACTAAGCAATGAAAAGGACAAGCATACACTTATAGATTTTCTAAAGACAATAAGCCACTCTAAAGGAGAGCATAATGGCATGCCGTGGCTAGGTGAAAGAGATATGATAGACCTTTGCAGGGTAATAAAAGACTATTATTATAATCCCTATACCAAAGGCTCCAATTCAATTAAAAAAGTACTACCGGCAGTCTTTAAGTCATCTGCTTTTGTAAAAAGAAAATATAAAAAAACTATTGGAGAGATAGGTATTAGTTCTAAGAATTTTTCTTCTTCAAAGGTGTGGCTTTCATCAGATACTAACGGAAATGTAATAGACCCATATAGAAGTCTTCCGAAACCTTTTGAAGAATTTAATGACAAGTTCCACATTATTTCTGATTTAGAAGATATAGCCGACGGAGGCGCAGCTCTTACTGCTTACGGTAAGCTTCAATACACAGAAATGAATAATAAAGAAAGATTAGCAATTACAGATTCATTACTAAGATATTGTGAGTTAGATACCCTTGCTATGGTAATGATTTACGAGCATTTAAAAGAGCTTATAAATTAATTTACTATTTTTAATTTGTTTTTACTTTAATTAACAAAACTGTATAGTTTATGAATGACATTATATGCCCAAATTGTAAAAAAGCTTTTAAAGTAGATGAGGCTGGCTTTGCTGATATTCTAAAACAAGTAAGAGACCAACAATTTGAAACTGAAATAAAACAAAGGTTAGAGGTTGCGGAAAAAGATAAAAACAATGCAGTGCAAATAGCAGAGGCAAAATTAAAAAATGAATTACAGTTGGAATTTTCCAAAAAGGAACAAGAAATACAATCCCTAAAGTCTAGTACGGATTTAGAATTGGCAAAAATAAAGTCCCAAATGGCCATTGCAGAAGCAGAAAAGAAAACAGCAGTCTTAGAGGCTACTAGTTTAATTAAGAAGGAGCGTGACAAGTTAGTTTATGAGCTGAGTAACAAAGAAACTGAAAAATTACTTTTAGAAAAGTCTATCAATGAAGCTTTCGCAGAAAAGATGAAGTTAAAAGAAGAGGCTTTAAAAATGAAAGACGATGAAATTGAACGTCTCAGAGACTTTAAACAAAAGCTCTCAACTAAAATGGTAGGCGAGACTTTAGAGCAGCATTGCGAAATTGAATTCAATAGAATAAGAGCAACAGCTTTTCAAGCTGCTTACTTTGAAAAAGATAACGATATAAGCGGAGGAACAAAAGGGGATTACATTTATAGAGAACCTGATCCGAATGGAAACGAGCTTGTTTCTATTATGTTTGAAATGAAGAATGAGGGGGATGAAACTTCAACTAAAAAGAAAAACGAAGATTTTTTTGCAAAATTAAACAAAGACAGAATTGATAAAAATTGTGAATATGCTGTTTTGGTTTCTTTACTTGAGGGGGATAATGAATTGTATAATTCAGGTATTTTAGACGTTTCATATAAGTATCCAAAGATGTATGTGATTAGACCACAATTCTTCATAACAATTATAACCCTTTTAAGAAATGCTGCAAAGAATTCTTTACAATACAAAAATGAATTGTCTCTTATGAGAAATCAAAGTATAGATGTCACTAATTTCGAAAAAAAAATAAATAGTTTTAAGGAAGGTTTTTCAAAAAACTACGAACTGGCTAGTAGAAAATTTGAAACAGCTATAGACGAGATAGATAAGACTATAAACCACTTAAATAAAACAAAAGAAGCTTTGCTTTCCTCGGTTAACAATTTAAGACTAGCCAATAATAAAGCGGAGGAGCTAACTATAAAAAGACTCACTCACGCAAATCCAACTATGAGAGCTAAGTTTGATGACATTAAATAAACTAAACCTTGTTTACTTGATCTTTAATTACTAAGGTTATTAAAAAAAATTATGTCGATGAATGTAGATAACTCATTCGAAATATCGAACATTAGTTTTACACCAAGAGATTTTATTGAGACCTATTGGTATTGAGCATTAGATTATTTAAAACAAAATAAACTGGGCAAAACTTTGTCATTGGACTAATAAATTGAAGCATAGCTACTGCAATCCATAAAAAAATTAAGTTGGTAGTGAATAATGTTAATCCTAAACTGATTAAATACAACACACCCTCAATAGCATCATGTACTCTTACCAAAAATATTTTCTTCCTCTAATTTCAACAATAACTGTTCGGTCATTGCATAGACCTTTGGTTTAGAAGTTAATTGAGATTTATCATTTTCAATTCGAGATTTCATCTCTGTATTTGAAATACTATCTTTAAGTTGAACATTTGACAAAAGAGCTTCGTAAACTGCATTTCGATTTGTTTCTTTACCTCCAACGTGATAAAAATGTTCTTTCGTTGCAACATTACAATCTTTCCAAACTGAAAAAATATAATCATTAGTTCGATATTTGTTACTTAACCAAGTAGACAAAATGAATTTGCAGTTAGAATTTATTAATCCTCGATTTAAAACAATTTCTTCTTCCTCTGACCAACTATCAAAATAGTCAACGTGTCTACCAATATATGGTGGGTCAGAATAAACTAAATCTGTACTTTTTAAGTCAGACAATGTTTGATTAAAATCTTGAAGTTTAAATTCGTAATCGCCACGCTCTATTATTTGAGAAATGTTCTCAACTTGATTTGTAATTTTAGTTACTAATGCTTGAGCAAATCGATTTGGTTTTTTGCAAAAAGGGACGTTGTAACCGCCCTTTTTATTAAATCGCATCATACCGTTAAAACAAGAACGACTTAAAAAAAGAAAGTCTAAAGGATTTCCTTCTTCATTAAACCTTTTCCTAATATCGTAATAATGTGCGCCTTCAGTTTCTAATAATATCTTACCTTCTTTATTAAGAAATTTTCTTACCTGACCGCTTGTAATCTCTTTGTTTTGTAACGCCTTATAGAACTTAATTAAATGTGGATTACTATCGCACAGTAATGCTCGTTTAGGTTGTACGTTGAATGCAACTACACCTGTACCCATAAAGGGTTCTACCCAACGGTCAAAGTCAATATCTTTTACATTAGAATTAATCCATTCTACAAGTTTAGTTTTAATTCCTTGTGATTTTATAGGCGGTACGAATGTTTTCAATACTTTTTTGTTTTTCTGCGTTTAGCTCCGTTGCCAACTTTATCGAATAAATCTTTCCTACCTTTAAATTCAAGAAAATCCCAAATGTTTGTTATTGCAACTGGTTTTCCTTCTTTCATTATAGTAGCATTACCATAGTTAATCCAATATTCATCAAACCATTCTTCCCCAAGTTTGCTAAATACTCCATCTCCAGCTTTTAAATCTTTGATGGATTTGATAGAGCCAATATTTGCGGTGTTTCCAGAGCCACGACCATCACTTGCAATCTTCCATTTTGGTACTGCAAAAAAATCAAAGTCTTTTATAACTGACGTTATAGATTTTAAACTTTTAACTTCTGTAACTTCTCTTTCGCCAATTGGGTCTATTGGATTACCATATTCTTCCTCAAGTTCATTTACTTGAAAGATTTCTGTTTCTGATAAATCATCGTCAAAGTCTATTCGAGTGTAGATGACACCTAAACAATAATGTCCGGTATATTGATTGTAAGGGAATTGAATATTTTTTGATTTGTCTCTCTCTTTGAAATAAGCACCGTGACTACCTAAAGTAAATCCAGCAGCACCTCTTTTTCTTCTAAAAGTTGTTTTTAAATCGAGTGCAAATTTAATTTTGTCATTTGCTTTATTTATAAATGTTAAATCGGGATACCAATTTTGATGATCTGCCAATTTTATTTTATAGCCTGCATGTTCTGCAAACTTCAGAACTGCTGGAAAAATATGTATTTCAAGGATTTTTGAAACAATCTTTGTGTCAGATGAAATTGTGTAGATGTTTTTGTAAACGTCAATGAAACCTTTTACAGTCCATTCGCCTGTTTCTGTAGAAATGTACTTTTCCAAATCGCTTACAAAAGCGTTTAGTTTAGTTTCAAATTCGTTGGTATATTTTTGTTTATCGTTCATAAATTCTAGTTAAAAACAAAGGTAGGTATATTTATTTCAGACTCTTTTGTTTATTTATTAGGTTTTTTAATATCTGAAATTGAACGTCCAAATAAGAAAATGAAATTCTCAATTTGGTCTGGTTTTGCTTTAGTTTTTTCTGCAAGTTTTTCAATTATAGAAATGTAATGCTCGTATTTGTTTAGAACATTTACGTATGTAATTTTCTTTAAGGAATTGAACTCCTCAAAAGTTCCTCTATTGATTGCGTTTATTATTTGAAGGTCTAAAATAACAGCCTTATAGCCGTAGATTGTAGTATTTAAAAAGTTTGTGAATTTTGACATTGTTGATAATCCCAATCCCGAAATACTTTTAGTATCTACTTTAAATTGGTCAATCGTAATATCTTCGTTCCGATAATCGCTTAGGGTTTGGATTAGAGTTTTAAGCGAAGTGTCGGATAGTAAATTATCAATATTTTTTCCTCTACCTTTTGTCGGATAATCCCACATTAGAGTTTTTAAAAATGAAAGGAGAGTTTTTTTTCTGATTAAACCCTTTGAAATTCAAAAAACTTATTTAAAGTACAAAATATACCTGCTTTGAATGGTATACATCGTAGAAAAATCTATTTTACAAAGGTTACAATGTTTAATTCGTTGTTTCATAGTAACTACTAACGTAACTTTTGGAATATTGTATAATCTATTTCCAGTTATCTTTTTATACTTCCCGAGCAACCTTTAGAGCAATTCTAAAAACCAAAAAAATCTCAATAGTAATTTTTAATTACTACTACCCTACTCAAATAATATCGGTTTTCTTTTGACGGTAGGTGTTTGTATAATAGTGAGGTCCTGGGTGTCTTAAAAGAAGAAGATATGCCTATGGTTTAGAAGTTGCTGAATTGAAGGTTGAAGATATGCCCTGGGTTTTATTTAAAAAATTAATAAATAAGACATTCCAATTGTAATAGTGACAATAAATACAATAATTATATTTTTTACTTTTTCAGAATATTTTGTAAAATACTTATCATTAAGAATGTCTTTAATGAATTCAGCTGCACCAATAAATAAAAACCCAAGGGTAAATAAAGATGAATCTAATCTAATATCAAATATAAATTCAGCTACTATAAAAATTAAAATACCAAATATCCATACTCCAAAAGCCAGCCAACCAAGGTGTTTTTTAAACCATTCTTTCATGTTTTAAAACTTTATAAACTAAATATAACAATTATCTAAAACTTATTAATCTAATTCCTTTATAGAGGACTACGTTATTGTATAGTACAGGTCTTTTTAGCTGGTTATTATAACTTGTCTTGGATTAGATATTTTTAAAATCATTATATTTAGTGTGGATTAAAAAAAGGAAGTTCTAAATGAATATAATAATGTTTATAGTAGGTGCAGTAATATTTGTTATTTTTCTTATTGGTGATGTATCAGAAGTTAAAACCAAAGAGAAAGTTACTGATGAAAATTATGGGTATTATGCAAGACATCAACCTGAAAAAGATGAATTAAAAAAAGAAGATATACCTAAGGTTTAGTTGGGATTTTTTTGTTTGTAGTTTTTTGTTCTTTATATGCTTTCATTATCTCGTTTTTTAATTCTCTATACTTTTTTGGTCAGTCATTTTTTTAGTGAATTAATCTTTTTAATTAAAGAAGCCAGTTAACAGATTATTCTTCCTTTACAAAAGTCAAAAGTGTTTCAGTAATATTTGCTCCTAGCATCTTTTTTTTAGATGTTATTTCATCTTTAAAAGTATAGCCATGTCTTTTCATAAATGATTTCCAAAATGCATTTTTCTTTGCAAACTCTTTAGTCTTATCTGTGATTTCACGATCACCATCTTGAATTTTTGAACCTTTTTTTATAATAATTTCATCATAACCATCTCCTAACAGCTTAACCCCTTGAATTGGATTTGTAGATTTAGTTATTTCAATCATTTCATAATCAGTTACATCGATAGAGTACCCATTTTTATCAGTAATTGTTTGAGCTGTTGCACTCATGCTTAGCACGATAACTGCAATTGTTAAAAGTTTTTTCATAGTATATTAATTCAATATAAGAAATTATTTTTAATAATTAGAAGAATTAGTTTTTAAAGTAAAGCTGGGAAAGGTCCATTTATTGCATATATCAAAAGTATAGCGCCGACAGCAATATAACTGTGTTTATTAAACCCTGTAATCATATGAAAAGTTTTATAGTATTTTTTATTCGTAATGATTTTACCGTAGTTATCAAAAACAATCGTTCTATTACTCTTAAACTGACTACTATATTCATATCTCCATATTTCATGTTCTCCTGTTTCAACCTTTGAAGGTTTTCCATACTTTAATAGAATCAATTCTTTTGCATTGTCACTTTTTGCATATAAAGGTCTATTAATAGTTGGAGAGCAACTGTATGCTAAAAAAAGAATAACAAACGAAATTAGATGTAGTTTTTTCATTTTTTTAGTTAAAGATTTAAATCTAATATAAAAAACATTTTTAAAAGAATGTTATGAATTTAGTTCATGAAACTACACAAATAAAATATGATTGATTTTCTTTAAATAGAAAGGGTTAAATTAATTTTTAACGAAAACCATGCAATGCTGCCAAGGAAGATTATCGATATTTTCTTTGAGCTTAAAACCAGCAGCTTCCATTTCTTTCACAGCTTGTTTTTCAGTCATTTTATGTATTTTTTTGATAGGAACTCTTGAGTCTTCACCTCTATACTCGATCAAGAATAACTGTCCATTGGGCTTCAATGCGTTTTTTATGGAAGCAATCATTTCTACTGGAAAATTAAACTCATGATACACATCAACCATTAAAATTTTATCAACTGAATTTTTAGGCAAATAAACACTTTTTTCACTTCCAATAATTGTTTCAACATTTCTAATTTCGCTAGACTCTTTGGACTTTTCAATTGCCATCAACATTTCAACTTGAATATCTACCGCATAAATCAGGCCTTTTTTAGCTAGCGGGGCCATTCTAAATACATGATACCCAGAACCAGCTCCAATATCTGCAATATTATCATTAGATTTAATCCTCATGTTTTGGATCAAATTAGAAACGTTTTCTTCTTTTTCTCGCTCGAATCTTTCTAGCCAACCAATTCCTTCAAATCCCATTACATAGGCAATTTCTCTGCCCATATACCACTTTCCAATTCCGTTATTATCTCCTCTTTTAAAGGTGTATTTTTTATCATTACTGGGCTTTTGTCCTACACATTCATTTGATAGGACTAAAGCAGTAAACAAGAACAAAAGAATATTGAATTTTTTCATTAGTTAAAGGCCTGTCTTATTTCATCTGTTATTCTATTGGGCTTATTTGTTTTAGCGTTAATTAAACACCATATAGTTTTTGATGTTACAAGTAATTTATTAGTATCCGTATTATACATCTCCACTATTCTGTCTGACTTAATTCCTTCAGTTCTTTCAATATATGTCTTAAGTCTAATTTTATCATCTAATAGTGCAGGATGTAAGTATTTTATTTGATGTTCTAATAAGACCCAATAATAATTTTTTGTAATTTCATTTGAAACAAGACTATTCCAATGATTTTTGGCAATTTCTTGTACCCATTTGATATAAACAACATTATTTACATGATTTAAGTCATCTAAATCATTTTTAGAAACAATAATTTCTTTTTCTAAAGTCTTCACTGATTATTTTAAAACCTATTAATTTAAATTCTTCAAACTTTTCTTATAAAAAGTCTACATATATGGCAAACCTAAATTATTAAAATGAACTGCATCTACGGTTTGTTTTTGATCAGTTCCTAATGAGTTTTTAGCTTCACTAAGTTAAAAACAAAAAGTGAAAAAATCTAAATTGTGTTTTTTTAATTGGAGCTAGCCTAATTACTTGATATTGATTTTATTATTACGGATGGTATTTGTATGAGTATCCATAATAAACTTTATTATTTTTTAAGAAATATATGATGGACTAGCTAAACTTATGACACTACTAAAACACTAATTATATGAAATGAAAAAGATAATTATATTTGATCTGATTATTTTAGTGAAAATTAAATTGTAATGCATAAAACTGTCAAAAAAATATTTAGTCGTTTGGTTGGTTATATTCCATTTATAATTTGTTTCCTAATACTTTACTATAGTGAAACATTTAATTCAATAAGTTCTTTAAATGGTATAACGCAATTAATTCTTTTTATAATTACGGTCAGTATTCCTGCTTATTTCACTAAAAGGATGTCATATGTTGACATAGGGTGGCCATGGGGACTCGTTTGCATAGGAGCTATAGTTTTAATGAATGGTGAGGGTTATTGGGTAAGAAAATATATTGTTTCCGCAATGTATCTCTTTGCAGGGTTAAGAATGGGCCTGGGGGCATTAATATTGCTTAAAAACGGACATTTAAACAAAGAGCTGTCTAGATATGAATATCAAAGAAAAAGATGGAAAAAATCAGGACACTCCAATGATAATATTTCATTACAATATGAAATCATGATTCAATGTTTTGCCAATATAACTTTCTTGGCATTACCAGCAATAATACAAAGTTACAATCCTCAAGATTT
>ENA-OSJC01001252-OSJC01001252.1-marine-metagenome-genome-assembly--contig:-NODE-1252-length-21426-cov-8.541149_pt1 | contig 21426 bp, 24 predicted proteins | sample MGYA00237885_ERZ534234 | MGnify/ENA primary metagenome ERZ534234 (study PRJEB26413, sample SAMN06343907) | marine metagenome | isolation source: coastal waters | place: Atlantic Ocean: West Antarctic... | reverse complement strand
GAGGTATTTGGAGACAGAGATGGCTTATCAGATTCAGAAGGACAATCCACACAAGACCACAGCCAAACTTTCGCCAGCTTTCGTGGAATATTTAATGGGCTTTCCGGATGGTTGGACGAACCCAGACATCTCGAACGAACTACTCATCTCAATGAATACAGAGCCGAGCGATTAAAGCAACTTGGGAACGCTCTACTGCCACAGATAACATATCGTATTGGGCTGGCTATCAAACAATGTGAGGAAAACAAATGAAACCACAACAACACGCAGAACAAGCTGCGATCATTTTAAAAGATCGTGCAGACAAGCTAGGCGATTATAAGCCATTGTATAACAACATAGCTGCCAGGGTGAATCTAAGCCTGGGCAATAAACTTGCTCCTGGTAAAAAGATAACTGCTGCCGATATAACAAAAATATTAGTGGAAATGAAACTAGCTCGTATCGATTGTGGAAAGCCAGACAGCGATCACATATGGGATGCTGCAAACTATTTATTTCTATTCGGAGGATTGACAGATGAAAAGTGATTCATATAATCGAGGTAACGAGTTATGCGCTAAGAGTAGCGCAAAGCTTAGCTATACTACTAGTAGCGCTGAGAGTAGCTTTAATACAACTTCAATTTTTAAGAACTTAGCTAAGCTTACAAACACAAATTATAGATCAGCTATACGCAGAAACGAAAAGAACCCTTTTGATGAGCTAGAGCGCCGAGTTCTTTTTAAGATGCGACCCAACTATTCATTTGAAGATTTCAAGGAGATTCAGAAAGCTTTGCTGAGGATGCCGCTGCTTGATAAAGTTCAATGGCTTAAAAATACTGATGATGCTCTTAATGAAAGATAAGATTCATAGTATTACTGATATTGATGAGCTGTTTAAAGAAGCTGCTGAGACTGAAAGAAAGTTACCGGCTAGTATGAGACATCAAAAAATGGCTTCTTGGCCAGATTACGTTACTGAGTGGAGTGGTTATGGCTACAGCTCAGAAGGAGTTACCAGGCTTAAAGCTACACCAGAGCAAATTACCAGGTTAGATTTAGCTGTAGAAATTGGATTGCATAAGTTAGATACAGAAGATAGAAGGCTTATCTGGGCTGTTAGTCATAGTGCTGCATTTAGAGAGAGAGGACCTAAGTGGTCTAAGTTAGCAAAAATCCTAGGTCTACATGATCCTAGGATTGTGAAGCGAAGATATAAAGATGCTTTAGTTAATCTTTATTATAGGCTTTAAGCTGCTTCTCCCTTTAGTAGTTTAATGCTTTGCTCTAATTGACAATGTCTAGTTAACTCAATCCAAGTCCACTCCTCAATGGGCTTGGTTTCATTCATCTTTACGAACTTTAAGAACTTTTTTAAGATCTCTTTTTTATTGGGCTTCTTAATTACGCAGCTCCTTCATAGTTAACGTTTACCATTAGATCACAGACTTTTAATTCATCCCAAGCTTTTCGGCTCATTTTAAACTTAACTGTGTGAACCAGGTTCATTACTCGAACCCATTTGTATCCAACAACAGCCCAAACTAAAAAGCTTCCACATATGGGAAGCTTTGGTTCAAATAATCGTACCTTGAAAAACTTTGCGGTTTTCCAAGCTCCTTTTGGTTTCCATTTTTTCATTACTTTCATTAATAATTCTCCTTTAGAAAGTTTTTGATTAGTTCCCAATGCTTTGGCGGTTTGATGTCTTTCATCTTTTTTACTGCCTGCATGAAAAGTATGAAATTTTCATCTTCAAAAGGTAATGCTGGATCTATTAACAGCTCACCGCAAATAGCTTCATATTTCATTACTGCGTTCATTTTATCTCCTTTGCGCCAGGCTTTTTAAGGCCAGCTAGTTTGTTAGCTATCAACTCACATATAAGCTTGATAGTTTCTGGATCTTTGCCGGTAACAGCAATGCTGTTATCGACCCAAGTTGTTTTTAGTGGTTGTTTCTTCATTGCTTCTCCTAAGCTGCCTTAAAAGTCCATTGAACTTTTGCTTGCTTGGCCATGTTGCCCGCTGCAATCCCTTTGATCTTAGTGATTAACCAATAAGCATCAGTCTCAAACCAGTTGTTAACTTCACAACATTGATACTCTAAACATTGAGCCATGTTGTATATGTCAGCATCAGTCAAAGTGTCTTTGTTATAACAGCCCATCAAGCTCTTGAACTTTCCAAGCTCCTTGATACATTCTTTAGTGAACATCAAGTCAGCTTCATCAACTTTGCCTTTGTTGTATTTATCAGCAAAGCTTTTAACATTGGCATTAGCCAGGACAGCACAGAAGTTCTCTACACCATTGAAGATTTCTTTCTTTGTCATCATGTTGTAAGCATGGCCGAAGTTGCCTGCTTTTTGAGTGTAAGCAGCAAGAGCTGCTACATGCTCTGGGTTTACTATAAATGCGCTCATCAATATTCTCCTTGGTTGTTTCTTATATAACTAATATAATACACATGACGTTAAACGTCAATAGGTATGATTAAATAAATATAAATTAAGTTTATTTTAATCATTAGCCTTGACTGAATGTTCCCAAAATAGTAGGGTTTTTATTAAGCTCAGAGGAGCTAACCGGATTAGGAACAATAGTATTAATCCAATCCTCTCAGTTCATTAAAATCCTTACAAATAGTCTAGCTTCTTCATGAGCTAGGCTATTACTTTAAAGGCGAAACTAAGCTGATGGCTAAACTAAGAGTAAATAAAACGCAGATGACTGAGATATGCGAAAGTATAGCTGAAGGTATTAGTTTGACCAGGATTTGCACCCAAAGTAAGCATTTACCTTCTTGGAGGACTGTTTTAAGGCATGTTCAAGAGAATGAAGAAGCTTACTCTTTATATAGACAAGCCAGAGTTCTTCAATGTGAAGTGATGCGAGATCAGATCATAGATCTAGTCGAAGCTCCGCTGCCTACCGATCCGAAGCTGGCAATGGCTGAGGTTCAGAGAAGAAGGCTGGAAGCCGATCATAAGGACAAGCACATTAGGCAGATGCAGAGTAGTGGACTAAGAGATAAGCCAGAAGATAAGGGAACAGCTCAAGGCCAGATTACGTTGAGTTGGCAGAATGGAACAGTAGAGACTGTGTAGTCATTGCTGTGATTTGTCTACAATCATGGCAGTATTCACGCACACGAGATTAATAATAGTAATGCAACACACAATCATTATCATTTAGAATTAATTACCTGGTTTCGTAATCAATAACGTAACCAATGAGCTGTGATCTATGCTGCAGTTAGAATCCATACGAGATTTGATAGCGTAAGATGGGGTGGCAAAAATATTTTTATACCCCCCATACCCCCAAAGCGATCGGGGCGCTTTTCTATACCATAATATATCCTTGCTTAGGAGTGTCTGACACATGAACATTGAGATACCTTACAAGCCAAGGCCTCTCCAAGCAAAGCTACACGCTGAGCTAGATAAGAAACGCTGGGGTGTAGTTGTGTGCCACAGACGATTTGGCAAGACTGTGATGGCTATAAACCATTTGCTGAGGGCAGCAATACTGAACACAAAGAACAACCCTAGATACGCTTATATAGCGCCAACTTATCGACAAGCTAAGATGGTTGCCTGGGCGTATTTGAAAGAGTTTGCTGAGAAAGTGCCTATGGTATCTTTCCATGAAACTGAGCTTAGATGTGATCTGCCGAATGGTGCAAGAATACAGCTTCTGGGTTCTGAAAATATTAATTCGCTGAGGGGAATTTACCTTGATGGATGCTGTATAGATGAAATGGCTGATATCCCGGAGAGTTTATTTCCTACAGTTTTAAGACCAGCTTTGTCTGATCGGAAGGGGTGGGCTTTTTTTATTGGAACGCCTAGAGGACATAACGCCTTTTATGATCTTTATGAAGCGGCTACGAATAGTGATGATTGGTTTACCAAGGTTTATAAGGCAAGTGAAACTGAGATTGTTGATGAGGAAGAATTAGAAGCGGCTGAATCTATGATGAGCGCTGACCAATACGCCCAGGAATTTGAATGTTCATGGGTGGCAAATGTACCAGGAACTATTTTTGGTAAGGAATTACAAGCGGCTCAAGAAGCTGGCAGGGTTGGAAACGTTCCATATGACCCAGCTCATAGAGTTGATACCTGGTGGGATCTAGGAATAGGGGATAGCACCGCTATTTGGTTTACCCAGAATGTAAGTAGGGCAGTTCATGTTATTGACTATTATGAAGCAAGGGGTGAAGGGCTTCCCCATTATGCGAAAATACTTGCAAATAAAGATTATGTTTATGGCACTCACAATGCGCCGCATGATATTGAAGTTAGGGAACTTGGAACTGGCAAAAGCCGCCGAGAGATTGCCTATGACCTTGGGATCAACTTTCGGGTTGTTCCAAAACTACCTATTGAAGATGGGATTCATGCTGCACAGATGCTTATATCACGCACTTGGTTTGACCAGGACAAATGTAAAGTCGGACTCGAAGCGCTTAGGCATTACCACAGAGCCTATAACGAAAGATTACGGACTTTTAGAGCCACTCCGGTACATGATTTCTCAAGTCATGCGGCGGATGCCTGGAGGTACTGTGGAGTTGGAATTAAAGAAAACAAAAGTTTCGAAAGGCCGCCGCAAGAAATAGCGGATAGTTCATATAATGTTTTTGGAGTTGCTGTCTAATGTCGTTTTTATCACCTAAAGTTCAAGCACCTCCTCCAGTTGAATCTGCACCGCCACCGCCACCAGTTGTAAAACCCAACACAACAATCCAGGCGGAATCCGATAGAAAAAGAACTGACCCTAAGAAAAAGTCTAGGAAGAAAACTATTTTAACTGGACCTACTGGAATGATTGAAGATGAAGAAATAACTTATAAATCTTTATTAGGATCTTGATAAATGGGAGCTGAAACAAGCGAACCAGGCAATCAAGATACTATTGACCAAATGGAAGAAGAAAACGCTATAGCTGGAATGACAGCGGCTCAAAGTCAAAATCAGATGTCTGAAGCTGGATTAGCTTCTGGCTTTGGTGATTACGCTGGTAGTTCAGCTTTGTCTACGCAAGAAAAAGGTCTTGGAAGTCTTACTGGTAGTCAATTGGTAGACGCTTTAATTCCTGGTGCTGGAGCGTTAAGCTTAATTTCTTCTTTGTCTGGTGCTTATATGCAGGAAAGTTTACAAAGAGGTGGCTCTCCGGTCTATGGTAGTCGTGGAACTGTTGAAGGTGTTGTAAACACAACCAATGCTTTTGGAACTGAGTTTACCACTTATAGCGGAAACCCAGACCTTGACCCAAATAAACAGCCAGATGACAATTCTAATGATGCTTCTTCTCAAGTGGCGAGAGTTAACACAAATGCAATAAAGAAAGTGGTAAAAGCTCCTACTGAAACAAGTGGCTCAAGCTATAACCCAAATGGAGTGGTTAACGCTAGTTCAGCTTCATCTTCAAAGAGAGCTAGTCGAAAAGGTACAATTTTAACAAGTCCGCAAGGCGATACAACTCAATTAACAACGATTTTAAAACCAGGACTTAAAGGAACTTTAGGATAAATGGCAGAGATTGATTCAACAGCTCACCTTCTTTTAAAAAGGTTAGGTGGTCTGGAAACCCAAAGAGCTACCTGGGAAAGTCATTGGCAAGAAATAGGTGACTATGTTGTTACCAGGAAAGCCGATATAACTAAGAAAAGATCCCCTGGTGATAAGAACACCGAGCTTATGTTTGACACAACAGCTCCATTAGCAGCAGAACTTTTAAGCGCTTCTCTTCATGGGATGCTTACAAATATGTCAACTAAATGGTTTTCTCTTAGGTTTAGAGATAGAGAGCTGGAATCTAGTGATGAAGCTAAGGAATGGTTAGGAACTGTTGAAGATGTTATGTACCAGGCGTTCGCTAGGTCTAACTTTGCTGAGCAAATCCATGAATTATACCATGATTTAATTACATTTGGTACTGGTGTTCTGTTTATAGAGCGTGATGATGACTTCCAAATTAGGTTTTCAGCCAGGCATATATCAGAATGTTACGTTTCAGAAGACGATAATGGCCGAGTTGATACAGTTTTTAGAAAATTTCAGATGCCAGCTAGGGCAGTTGTCAATAAATTTGGCGTGGAAAACATGTCACAGAAGATTTTAAAGAGGGAATCTGAAAATCCTTACGAAATGATTACGTTAATCCATGCTGTTTTTAAGAGGGATGATCGTGATATAACAAAAATAGACGCTGGTAATAAGCCAGTAGCATCCATTTATATAGACCCAGAAGGAAAAACTGTACTATCAGAAAGCGGATTTGATGAATTTCCTTACTGCGTACCCAGGTTTTTAAAGAGTTCTTATGAAGTTGGTTACGGAAGGTCACCTTCAATGGTGGCTTTGCCCGATATAAAAATGATTAACGTTATGAGTCAAACTACGATCCGAGCAGCGCAAAAGCAAGTTGATCCTCCCCTGCTTGTTCCGGATGATGGGTTTGTGCTGCCGGTTCGTACAGTTCCAGGTGGTCTAAATTTTTACAGATCGGGAACGAGGGATAGAATTGAGCCATTAAATATTGGCGCAAATAATGTTCTTGGTCTTAATATGGAAGAACAGCGTAGAAAAGCTATCCAAGCGGCTTTCTACGTTGACCAATTACTTCTTGGGCAAGGGCCACAAATGACAGCAACCGAGGTTGTTCAGAGGTCTGAAGAAAAGATGAGGATGCTTGGCCCAGTTTTGGGAAGGCTACAATTTGAACTATTACAACCACTTATAACCAGAACCTATAATTTACTTTCAAGACAAAAAGCATTTGATGCTGCTCCAGAATTTATGAGAAGTAGTGACATTGAAATTGAATACGTTTCACCATTGGCAAAAGCGCAGCGCCAGGGTGATGTCCAATCAATGATGAGATTTTTAGAAATGTTATCTCCATTTGCACAGATTGATCCTTCTATATTAGATCACTTGGATACAGATGGCATGGCTAAAGAAATGATTAAAGTTCTTTCTATCCCAGCTTCTGTGATTAAAGGTGATGAAGAAGTTGCCCAGGTAAGAAAACAAAGGCAGGAGCAACAACAGCAACAAGCTGAGCAGCAACAGATGATGCAGACTGCAGAAGCGGCTGGTAACGCAGCTCCTATGATGAAAGCTATCGAATAATGAACCAGGTCGATTTAAGGCAGTCTTATAAGAATATCTTAAAGTCGGATGATGGCGTGAAGGTTATGGCAGATCTAGAACGAAGGTATTTTATTAAAGGTACTACGTTTTCAAACGAGTCAAACGAAATGGCATACTGTGAAGGGCAGCGCACAGTAATTTTATTTTTACAATCCATGCTGCAGGATGAAGTTAAAAGAGAGGAAGTGGCGGAAATATGAGTGAAGCGCAGGTAGCGGATGCCCCGGTTGATGTCGGAGAAGCAACGTCTGTCGAGCCAGTTAAAGTTGATTGGCGCACAGAAATTCCAGAAGAAATTAGAGGGCATAAAAGCCTAGAAACAATTACTGATGTAGGACAATTAGCGAAATCCTTTGTCAACGCTCAATCTATGATTGGAGCTGACAAGGTAGCTATCCCTGGTAAATATGCGACTGATGATGATTGGGGCGTAGTTTATGATAAAATGGGAAGGCCTGCTGAAAGTTCTGGTTATGAACTTGAAAATAAAATAGCAGAAGGCCAAGCTGAAAATTCAGAAATGATAACTGGCTTTAAGGATATAGCCCATAAACTTGGATTGCAAACAAAGCAGGCACAAGGTTTATTGAATTGGTTTAACGAAACCACAGCTCAAGAACCTATAGATCCAAACGCTATGATAATAAAGCAACAACAGACAGTTGATGCCCTTAAAAAAGAAATGGGCGCTGCATTTGATGACAACATTGCCCTAGGTAATGGCATTTTATCAGAGTTTGGGCCAGATGATATCGTAACTTTAAAGATGGAAGATGGTTCTTTATTCGGAGATAACCCAGATGTTATAAGAATGATGTCTAAGTTAGGAAGATTCCTAAAAGAAAAGGTTGGAGAAGACACACTTGCTGGAACAAAGATGAGCGGTGCGCCAACAAATGAAGAATTAAACACAAAACTTAGAGAAATCAGAAGGCCAGATGGCCCTTTTTGGGATAAAAAACATCCAGAACATGACTGGTCTGTTCAAGAATCTCTTAGAATAGCGGAGCAATTAAGCAATGATTAGTGATGAAGATAAAGAATTTAGGCTAGAGGTTTTAAGATTAGTGCTTGAAACCGGATCTGGAAGGATAATTGATAATCCTTTGGAAAGAGCCGAAACGTATTTGAAGTGGTGTTCAACTGAAGATAAACCTGGGAAGGTCCTTCCATTGAAAACTGTAACAAAACCTAAGTCGGGATAAGCTAACGCCCTCGCATAATATTTACCCAGGTCTGCACTCTTGTAGGTAACCTTTTTTAATTAAATTTAAACTTTACAAAACGGAGAAGTGATATGAGTTCACAGATAACAACCGCTTTCGTAAATCAGTTCAGTTCTAACGTACAGCTTCTATCTCAGCAAAAAACAAGTTTGCTGCGTGGTGCTGTTTCAGAAGAATCAGTAACTGGTGAGAAGGCATTTTTCGATCAAATTGGTTCGCAAGCTGCGGTGAAACGTGCAAGCAGACACCAAGACACTTTAATCCAAGATACCCCACATAGTAGGAGGATGGTTTCCCTAGACACTTATGAGTGGGCAGATCTTATAGATGATGCTGATAAAGTAAGAATGTTAGCTGATCCAACTAGCGTCTACGCTCAAGCAGCGGCTGCTGCAATGGGAAGATCTATTGATGATGCAATCATTACAGCGGCAACTGGTACATCAAGAACTGGATCTTCTGGTTCTGGAACACAAGCTATGGTTGCTGGCAATATTATTGCTCATGGATCGGCTGATTTATCAGTAGCTAAGTTGATTGCTGCAAAGAAAATCTTAGATAATGGGTCTGTTGATCCTTCTATCCAAAGATATATTGCAGTTGCACCAGCTCAAGTTGAAGCTTTATTAGGAGTGACTTCAGTAACAAGTTCTGATTTCTCTAATATAAAAGCGCTTGTTCAAGGTGAAGTTGATACTTTCCTAGGATTTAAATTCATAATGTCTACAAGACTAGCTGTTGCTTCAAACATCAGAACTTGTTTTGCCTGGGCAGAAGATGGAATTAAGCTTGGTGTAGGTAAAGACGTTATGGCAAAGATTGATGAGAGGGCAGATAAATCCTACTCAACCCAGGTCTTTTACTGCTCCACATTCGGAGCTACACGCATGGAAGAAGCTAAAGTGGTTTCTGTCCTTTGTGATGAATCAGCTTAGGAGGGCTTAGATATGACTACAAAAAACTCAACTCTCGTAGCGAACTATGAAGCTATCCCAGTCGTTATGAATGACGCTGCACTATTAAGCGGTGTTATTCGTATTGCTCAAGGTAACGTGGCTTTGGCTACTACTGATACTGGTAACGCAGATATTGTTATGCTTGCACCAATCCCAAGTAATGCTGTTGTGACTTCAATTAAAGTTGGATCAGATGGGCTAGGAGGAAGCTGTACTTATGATATCGGTATCTACACAGAAAAAGCCGCTATTAAGGACATAGACATCTATGCCACTTCTGTTGCGGATGGAGCTGCTATTGCAGAGCTACGTTATGAAGCTCTTGGCTTGGAAACAACTGGTCAAAAGCTACATATAACTGCTGGTGATGATGTTGATCCAGGTGGTTTCTACTACATTGCAGCAACTTTTGATGCCGCTGGTGGTGGTGCTGGTGATATGGCTTTCCTTATCGAGTACGTTGTAAACTAACAAAAAACTTGGACAGAGTAGAAATGCTCTGTCCTTTTTTATAGGAATTTATCATGCCTTCAGTTGTGGATATATGTAATAACGCTTTGGTTGATTTAGGCGCTAGTTCAATCGTTTCGTTAACAGAAGATAGTAAAGCAGCAAGGCTTTGCAATCAAAGGTATGACTCTATTAGAGATACTGTTTTTAGATTCCATCCCTGGAACTGTCTTATTAACAGAGCATCTTTAGCTGCTGATGCAGTTGCACCAGCTTTTGAATACACTTATCAATACACATTACCCACAGATCCTTATTGTTTAAGGGTTTTAACTTTAGAAACCGCTGACTTTCTTTTTAAAGTTGAAGGGCGGAAGATATTAACAAATGAATCCACAGTTAATTTAATTTATGTGGCTCGAGTATTAGACACAAACCAATATGACTTCTCATTAATGGAAACTATATCAGCGGCTTTAGCGGCTTCTTTAGCTTATCCTTTAATTGGATCGATCAGCCTGGCAACGCAGATGAAAGCCAGCTACGAGAAAAAGTTAATTGAAGCTAGGTTTGTTGATGCGACAGAAGGAAGCCCTGGTAATATTATTACTGACACTCAAAACGCTGGTGTAGCAACAGCAACTTTTATTAATTCGAGGTTCTAATATGGCTAAGGCTAGTTATGCTTTTACCAACTTCACAGCAGGGCAGTTATCCCCCAGGCTGGATGGTAGAACTGACGTAACAAAATATTTTAATGGCTGCTCAAGGTTAGAGAACTTTGTTATTCATCCTCATGGGGGTGCATCAAGAAGGCCTGGTACTAAATTTATAGCGGCTGTTAAGACAGCGGCTAACGCAACAAGACTAATACCTTTTGAATTTTCAGTCACACAGACTTACGTTTTAGAATTTGGTAATACTTATTTTAGAATATATAAAGATGGTGGCCAGGTTACCTCTAGCGGATCTGCAGTAGAAGTAGCAACACCTTATGAAACCGCTGATTTAGCGGCTATCAAGTTTACACAAAGCGCAGATGTAATGTACCTGGTTCATCCAGATTATTCTCCTAGGGTAATTAATAGAACTAGTCACACATCTTGGACTATTGGCGAAGTCGATTTTAGGCGTGGTCCAATGCAAGATGAGAACTCAACTGCCATAACTCTAGTGAGTAATGCAAGAACTGGTAATGCAACAATCACAGCTTCAGCCAATTTATTTGTTGCTGGTGATGTTGGAAGGTTAATAAAGCTTCATGAAGGTTATGCTAAAATAGCTTCAGTTACAAATGCAACTACCGCAGTTGCTGCAGTAAAAGAAAACCAAGATGGCCGAGTTGAGCTGTTGCCAAGTTATGCAGTAGACACAATTGCATTTGCCGAAGGTGACCCAGGTGGCTCTGCCTTACAACATAACGATAGGATTACAGATAGCGCTGGTCAATTTGTTGTTCAAGGTTTTAAGGTTGGTCAAAATTTAACAATAACTGGAGCAGGCACATCTGGAAATAACGTAACAAATAAATTAATTGTCCAGGTAACCGCAGATACAATATTATTTGCTCCAAGCGTTGACCTTGCAAATGAAGCCGCTGGTGAAGATGTAACTATAGTCGCAGTCCTAGCTGCATCAACAAAGTGGTCATTTGGAGCGTTTTCAACAACAACTGGTTTTCCTGCCTGCGTTACATTTTTTGAAGAAAGATTAGTGTTTGCAAATACCGCAGCTCAACCGCAGACTATATTCTTTTCAGTAAGTGGAGATTTTACAGACTTTGCTGATGGGGTTAATAGTGGTGACTCTTTAACGTATACGATAGGATCTAATCAAGTTAATGTTATTCGATACCTGGTTGCAGCTAGAAGTTTAGTTGTTGGAACGTCTGGCGGAGAATATGTGGTTAGCGCTTCTGGATCTCCAGAGCCACTTAGCCCGACAAACACAGCTATTAAAAGGCAAACAACTTATGGATCGGCTGATATTCAGCCAGTTCAAAGCGGCAATGTAACATTGTTTGTTCAAAGAGCTTTAAGAAAAATTAGAGAGCTGAGTTATAATTATGATGCTGATAGTTACACAGCGCCAGATATGACTGTGCTTGCAGAGAATATTACAGAAAGCGGAATAAAAGAATTTGCTTTGCAGCAAGAACCAGACAATGTGGTGTGGTGCGTATTAAATAATGGCAAGCTTGCCGGGATGACGTATAGACGAGAAGAACAAGTTGTTGCTTGGCATCTTCACACACTAGCAGGCCGATTTGGACAATGCACAGTTACTGTAAGTGATTACGCTAATTTAGTGGCTGGTACTACTTTGATCTTTACAAAGTCTGACGGAACAACTGTAACATTCACAAGCGAAGCTCCGGGTGCGGCTGATCCAACTATTACAAATGGATTTAGACCTAACACGAATAATAATACTACTGCGGACAAAATATTTACAGCAATAAACGCCCACGCTGATTTTACTGTAGCAAATCCTAGTGCAGCGGTTGTAACGATTAATGAAACTAACCATAATGGAACTGGCTTTTTAAAGTGTGTATCAACAGACACAACGAGATTAACGACAACAAATGAAGGGATAGCTGAGGTTGAAAGCTTAGCGATTGTTCCTGGTGATCTTGATGAAGACACAGTTTATATGATTGTTAAAAGAACAATTAATGGAGCAACCACTAGGTTTGTTGAATATTTTTCAACGTTTGATTTTGGTGATGATGTAACAAATGCTTTTTTTCTTGATAGCGCTTTAAGTTATACTGGAGCTGCGGCAACCGCTATGAGTGGTCTTAACCATTTAGAAGGTGAAACAGTTGGGATATTAGCTGATGGGTCAACTCATCCAGATAAATCTGTGGCTAGTGGAGCTTTAGCTTTAGCTAGAGCGTCTGTAAAAGTTCATATCGGATTAAAATATTCATCCCTTTTAAAAACAATGAGGATTGAAGCTGGAGGAACAGAAGGAACTTCCCAGGCAAAAACAAAAAGAATACATGATGTAACGCTACGCCTATTCAGATCGGTCGGAGCTAAAGTCGGAAGCCTGGAATCAGAGTTAGACCTTATTCATTTCAGAAGTTCTGCTGATAAAATGGACACAGCCCTAGCTTTGTTTAGTGGAGATAAGGAAGTTGAATTTAAGGGTGGTTACGATACGGATGGGTTTGTTGTGGTTAAGCAAGATCAGCCATTGCCGCTTACTATCTTGGCTATTTACCCAAGGTTAATAACGTTCGATCAATGATAATAATAGAATATAAGCCGGAACACGCCAGGGATATCTTGGCCGGTGACATGAATAAAGGTGCGCCAAAGCATATCGGGCAGTTCAGAGATTTTGCTGAGAGTATTAATAGACCAGGCACAAGTTTTACTGCAATCGATAATGGCTATCTTATAGCCTGCGCTGGGATAATACCTTTATGGAGTGGGGTTGGAGAAGCCTGGTTCTTAGGTTCTGAAAGATTACACGAATACACAAAGCCTATTATTAGAGCTGTTAAAAAAGATTTTAAAAGAATGATTGAGGAACACAACCTTATTAGAGTGCAAGCCGCAGTTCGCAAGGATTGGGATGAAGCGCAACGATTTGCAAAGTTTCTCGGTTTTAAAGACGAAGGTTTAATGGAAAAGTTTGGTCCAGATGGATCTGACTATTATAGAGTAGCAAGGATAACATAATGAGTATATATGTAGCAACAGCAAGTGCAGTTGTCGGAACTGTGATGCAAGCCTCAGCAGCTAAAGCAAAAGGTAAAAGCGATCAATTAGCCGCTAATTACAACGCTGATATAAACGATAGAAATGCAGACGCTGCAGATATTTCAGCAAGACAGCTTATCCAGGCTGAAGAATTGCAGATCATTAAGTTCCAAAATCAATATGAGGAGTTGTCTCAGCAGACTAATATGGCCAATAGCTATAATGGATGGCTTGCTGACTCTGGAACACCTTTAAAAATCGCCCTGGCAAATGCCCAGGAAGCTGATGAAGAAGTAAACATTAAACGATATAACGCCCAGGTTGGGAAGCAGCAGCTTGAAGAACAAGGTTTGCAGCAAACAATGCAGGGTAATTTAAATAGAATGTATGGGAGAGCTGCTAGACAAGCCGGGAACTATAAAGCCGCACAATCGTTGCTAAGTGGAATATCTACTGGCTCACAAATATATGCGACCGCTTAAATGAAAGTACCTACTTATCAAGCAAAAGGCGCTATTACCAAAGAGGTTGGCGCTATTCAAATGAGTGTCCAGGCTAACGCTGGTGCTTTAAGCCAGGGCATTTCAGCTTTTGGAGATCTTGGCGGACAAGTCGCAAAAGAAGGTTTTACCTGGTATCAACAAGAATTAAAGTCAAAGAGGGCTTCAGAACTTGCTAGCAAAACAAATCAGCTAACAACGTTTTTACAAAATGAACAAGTCCTAGCCAAAACAACCGCACTTACTGATCCAGCAAAAGCTATCACAGATTACGCTAACAATACAAAAGTGAAGAAATTTCTTCTCTCAAAGGATATTAAAGACCCCATTGTTAAGAAAAGGTTTTTATCATCCTCGACAACTGACATTTTAAATAAGCGAACTGCCATTTTACAAACCGCTAGAAACGCACAAATAGATCTTGGTAAAGCTCATATAATTGAACGAGCTTCACAGCTAGAAAACATTATTGCAACTGGTACTCTTCCTGAACAGATAAAAGCTAAAAATGAATTATTTGGGATTGAAGTTAAACCTGGGATGTTTACTGGAGGTCTATATGTTGAAGCGGCTAGTAGTGGATTTTTCACAAACGTTGACGCTACCAATAGATCCCTTACTTCAAAAGGCAATGTTGAATTGATTAAAGTAAGATCAGAAGTAAATGTTGCCGCTATTTCTGGCAAATCTGGTGATGCACTTGGGGTTCTAAATAAATTATTAGATCCAACACAATTTTCTAATCTAAGGCCAGTAGACCGAAATAATTTAATAAGGGAAACCAATTCCTTAGTGGGAACGTTGGAACGAAGGGCTATATCTTTAGACACAAGAAATGCAAAAAAAGCAAAAAAGATACTAACCGCCAAGCAAGATGCAAACTTTGTGGATGTTTTATCAAGATTTTTAAAGTCAAGTGAGCCAGGATCTACTGTAGCCACGCCCACAGCAAACGAAGTGTTAACCTTATTTTCAGATTTAGATATAGATGACAAGCAATTTAAAATTTTAAATGAAGCTATACGTGGCCAGGATGCGCCTATTTCTGACGCTAGTGTAGTTGCAGGGTTTTATGAGAGATTAGCGTTAGCCCAGAACAATGATGAAATCCAAGAGGTGATAAATGATGTTATGAAAGTTATTGGGCCAAGTGGTTCAGTCGTTTTAACGGATGCTATTGGTATTATTAAAACTGCAAAGGGTTACACAAGTGGCAGCGCTGAAACAAAAGGTCTTGCAAGATACGCAACTATTTTAAAAACAGCCATAGGTGATACTCCTGGTGGTTTTACTATCTCTGGAATAAAGGAGCAAACCACTTCTGGCATGAGAAAAGCTGACGCTATGGCAACTTATTACGCCCTAGTTGGTGAAGGCGGCGATCCACAAGAAGTTTATAAAGAGATTGCTGGAATGTACGCATCAAACCTTGATAAAGAATTTGGCTATATTGCTCCAACAACTAGGCTTTTAAGCGAGGTTGGCAAACCAAACATTAGAGAATGGATTATGGAAGACGTTGATAAGGCCAAAGCATTTCTTAAAGCTAACCCAAGATCAACAAGAGACAATAAGCCAACGTTTACTCCGCTTGAGGTGGTCCTAGAAAAAGAAACGCTTAGCTTTATAGAAGGCTTGGTTAAGACAAAAATAGCCGCTTCCCAAGCTCTTACTATTACAAACAATGACAATGAACAACAAAATGGCGGTGTTGGTTGGGGTGAATGGGCTAAGAGTTTATTTAAGAATGACGATATAAGGAATCCACAATGAGTTATTTAGAAGATAAATGGCTTGAGGGTTATACTTTAGGCAAGCAGGATATTATACATAAAAAGTCCTGGGCAGAAAACGCACCCGCAGAAACTGACTCTGATTATTTATTTGACCAGGACAGAGCTGAAGTTGAAATAGATGTAAAAGAAGAAGATCTATATAGCGATACAAACTGGATTGTTAGCAGTAAACTAATTTATGATAAGTTTATAAGAAACAATGCCACTAACAAATCACAAAGCGCAGTCGGAACTGTAGGCCCAGATTCATATAAGAAGATGGCAAATAAGATGATGACTAGCAATGACGTTAAAGCTAGTTCTTTATTAGAAGACATCCCATTTGAGCAAATGAATGATGAGCAACGAAAGAAGTATGCTGAATTTGGCTTAGAGTTTATGGGCGCTTTTAATTATAATCTCCCAATGATGGGTATAAGGACATCTCAACTATCAGATATGGAGGATGATACTAAGTTTCGTTTTCTCCAAATGATGAAGACTTATGATGATAAAGAAATCACCTGGTCTGGAACTGGGCGCTTTTTTAAAAACATGCTTACCGATCCTACCACTTATATAGGACTTAGCACATTAGGCGTAGGTGTTATTGGAAGACATGGCGTTAAAGAAATGACTAAAAAAGGACTTATAGAAGCGTTTAAAGGTTCTATTAAAAGCACTACAGCTTTAGCCGCTTTTGAAGGTGGCACTTATTTTACTGCTGATGATGCTTTAAGGCAGTCGGTTAAGATCCAGGGTGATGAACAAACTGGGTTTGACTTTGGCCAATCTGCAATATCTTTTGGAACTGGAGCGCTTTTTGGCGGAGCTTTAGCCAAAGGTGCAAACTACCTTGCTGATATGGTTAGCCCAACTGAAAGATTTTTAAATAAAGTTTATAATAACGCTGAAGAAGCTCAAGTTGGATTGGTTAGCTTTTTAAAAGAAGCTACTGAAGGCCCATTAATTATCAATGACAAAGCTACTGTAACTGGAGCAACTACAGTTGACCCAGGAATAAAAACAAGAGAAAGCTCCAGAAGAAAAGTAGGCGCTAAAGGTTACACAGATCCAGACCAAGTAACCGATATTGTGCGGACTGGTGTTAACACCGACAGACCAGAAGATGCAGATGCAATAGTAAAAATGTTAAGTGAAACCTATGAGATAGTTGATGAAGGCTGGAAAGCTTATCCTGGTGGTTACTTTGATAGAAAAGTTATTGTAACGACTCCAGAAGGCAAAAGTGCTGAAGTTCAAATATGGTCACAAGAAATAGGTGCTGTCAAAGAGCAACTCTGGGATATTTACGATAAAGCCAGAGTTATAGAAAAAGATGATTCTAAAAAAAATGACTATCAAAATATGCTTAAAGAAAGCGAAACTATAGCAACTGCAGCACTTATAGCCGGAGCTGATATATGGCGGCCTATATACGATCAAATAAATTTAACTGTTCCAGGTTTATAATGTTTCCAATGTCTTCAAAATATGTTAGAAAGAGTTAAAATTGGCTATTCCAGACACAATCCCAAATGAGCAAACCATACTAAATGGTAATCCAGCAAAGATTTTAGATGGCTCTGAGTTCAACGAGAAGAACAATTTGCCAGGCGAAAACTTGCCTAAAGTGGAAAATAACGTTGTAGAAAACGAAGTTGTAGCTGAAACTAATAATGTTTCTTCAATCAATAGTTTTTTAGAAAACAATAAACCAGACCAGGAGTATGTCCAGGTTGCTAAATATTCTGGTTTGTCCAGCGTTGTTTCAGACATTATTTTCCCAGTTGTAACGTACCCATTAAAAAAAATAGAGGATATACTTAAAGCATCCCCTACTGTGTTTGGTAGGGCTGCAAAAAGAGAGACTGAATTAAGAAATAATGAAACCTTTATAGGTCCTCCGAGAGCTAATAATGATCCAACTATTTCTAGTTCTGTTAATTTAAAGGGTTCACAAAACTATTTTAATAGAACTGCTGACACAATAGATCTTAATTTATCGCAGATTATTCCAATCAAAGGATCTGACAATAAAGGTATACCGATAGCTAAGAACCTAATGGCGGAAGCTGCAATAGGGAATAGAGGAAAACGAGGGCCATTAAGCGTAATTGATAATGGTGATGGCACATATAAGTTAATGGATGGCAACGCAACTTATTTTGCAGCTAAGGATATGGAACTAGACTCATTACCAGTTAGGGTTTTGACTGAAGAACAATATATTAAAGAAGCTAGTGAATTAAAAATAAGAAAAGCCCAGGAAAAGGTAAACGCTGCCAATTTTAAAAAGAATGTAAAAAAACCTATAACGCTAGAAGATGGTATGCTTTCAGACTTCAGAGCTGTTGGCGCTTCTGGTGATGCTAAGATCCCAGACGAAGGTAATGTTTTACAAACGATTGAAAGCGTAAGTCTTACTTTTAAAGATAAGATTGATGAAAGCAAACGAGGAATTATAACGCAAGAAGCAACAAGAGCTTTAGCTGAAGACCTTGGTGTTAACCCGAAAACATTAGCCGCTAATATCTTAGGAAGAAAAAAAGGATCTGTAATTATATCGGCTGATGGAGCTGGCTTGGCTGAAACCATGTTAGCTTCTAGGGAATTATTACTTGCAGAAGTTAAGAAATTAGACGCTCTTTCAAAAACCGCTGAGAATGGAACAAATCAAAATGTTTTAGATTTTAGAGTGCAGCTTGAGCTTGTTGGACAACTTCAATCGCAAATCAAGGGATCACAAACTGAAATAGCTAGGGCTTTAGGCCAATTTAAAATTCCTCTGCGTGGGGGAGACTTTGACAAAACTAAAACTGCAAATATAAATACAATATTAGATACATTCGGTGGATCTGATGACACTAGGGATATGGCTAGAGCTTATAATTTAGTTGGTGATAGCCAATCTTCAAAATTACAATTTGCTAATAAAGGATCTAAATTTAAAAAATTTGGGAACGCAATGTATGAAGCCTGGATTAATATACTATTAAGTTCTGGTATAACTCATATAAAAAATATGACTGGTAATGTTCTTACCACATTAGCTCATGTTGGTGAAAGTTATGTGGCTGGTGGGATTGGAACTGCAAGAAGGGCTATGGGCGGAAATGGTGGCGCTTATATAGGAGAAGGAAACGCACAACTATTCGCAGCTCTTATGACTTTAAGAGAAGCTATGACCGCTGCAGGAAGTAGTTTTTCAAAAGGTGGTGCTGCTTTTGAAGGGTCAAAGCTCCAGGGAACGCAAGGCAAAAGATTTGGAAATGATTTTTCTGCTGAAGGTTTTGAAGCGACTGGATTGACTGGTAATATAATTGATATTGTTGGAAACTTTTTAACTCTTGGGAGAGTGCCTACAAAATTGCTTGAATTTGAAGATGCCTTTTTCAAAACAATGGCAGGGCGAATGAGCTTGTATCAGAGCGCTTATAGATCTGGCAAACAAAAAGGATTAGAAGGAGAAGCGCTTTCAAATCATATAGGAGAGTATGTTTACAACCCGCCAGATGTAGCGGTCAAAGCGTCTGATGACCATGCGAAAATGGTAACGTTGCAGACAGATTTAGATAAATATGGCAAACACATTAATGGATTGCGTAGTCTTCCAGGGATGAGGTATTTTTTACCATTCTTTAAAACGCCATATAACGCTTTTAAATACGCAGCTATTGATCGTGGACCTATAGGTTATTTCTATGGAGAAACTAAAGCTGCAATAGACGCTGGTAAAAAGCCTGGAGCTTCCGCTGCAGATAAAGCTGGTGCGGACTTGGCTAGAGCAAAGCTGCATATGGGTAACGCTACTGGAGCTTCTATATTTATGTTGGCTCAAAATGGTGAGATTACTGGTGGTGGGCCAACTGATCCAGATTTAAGAAATTCTTTACGAAGGACTGGATGGCAACCATATTCAATTAAAGTTGGAGACACTTACTATTCTTATCAAGCAGCAGAACCTTTCTCATCTATCTTAGGACTAGCGGCAGACGCTGCTGAAGCTATGATGAGTGGTGACGTAGCAGAAGAACCCGGTGAAGCAATGTCGGCAGCTTTACTTGCAGCTCTTGCAAATCAAGTGACAAACAAAACCTTTATGCAAGGGTTTAGCTCATTAATGAAAGCTATGAGCGATCCTGGAAGATATGGTAGCAGAACTGTAGATAATTTTTGGAACAGTATTGTTCCGAGAATTGTAGCGCAAACTGAAAAAAATGTAGATCCAATGCAACGTGCTGCTTACACAATGCTAGATAAACTAAAAGCGCAGATACCTTATCTATCTTCAGATCTGCAACCTAGAAGAAACTTCTGGGGTCAAAAAGTAATGCTTAGTGGAGCTTTTGGGCCAGATGTTCTTAGCCCAATTTATAGTTCAACTTTAGGTCCTAATAGTGCGGCTGAAGAAAGTAACGAATTAGTTGATGATCCTAAAGCGGCTTATCCAGAAAGAGCTTACAAATTAGACCAGGAGTTTATTGATTTAAAGTTTGGTCCTTCAAAGCATCATGAAACTTGGGATGCCAATATAGGCCTTACTGCAAAAGAGATTGATTTGCTTCATCAGTATTCTGGGAAAAGATCTGTTGAGCAATTAGAAAAAGTTGTGGCAATGCCAGAATATCAAAATCTTAAAACAGCCTGGTTAAAAAATGGAGACAAGTTAGCCAGGGAAACCGCTGAGACAATGCTTAATTCGGCTGTGGTTGCAGCAAGGGCATTAGCTAAAGGTGATCTTTATGAAAGTGAACTATTTGGGCAAGCTATAAAAGATAGAATAAAAAAGTTTGAGGTTAGACAGACGAATAAATTGCAGAATATACAAAGTATAATGAGGTAAATTATGACAGTATCAACAACCACAATTAAAAATAGTGCTTCTGGCAATGGAACACTTCATAGCTTTGCTTATGGATTTAAGATTTTTGCTGATGGTGATTTAACTGTTATCATAAGAAGCGCCGCTGGTACAGAAACAGTAAGAACTTTGAACACTCATTACATTGTAACTAATGCAAACAATGATTCTGGTGGTAATGTTTTATTTAAATTTAATACTGGCACATCTTCAGACGCACACTTTTCTAATACTGACTTTAGGCCTGCAACTGGTGAAACTGTAGTCATAAAAAGATCACTTGCATTAACTCAAGGCACAGATTATGTAGCAAATGATCCTTTTGCAGCAGAAGATCACGAAACTGCTCTTGATAGATTGACGTTTATAACTCAAGAAATTCAAGAACAATTAGATCGATCATTTAAAGTATCAAAAACAAACACTATTACAACCCCAGAATTTACAGATAGCGCTGCCACAAGAGCTTCTAAAACGCTTGGATTTGATAGCTCTGGAAATCTTACAACTGTTGCTGATTTCTTGCCAATAGGAGGTGATGCAGCACAATTTACATATTCAACAACCACAGCGGATGCTGATCCTGGCAGCGGTTTTATAAGATTTAATAATACAAATTTATCCTCAGCTTCAATTGCGTATGTAGACGATAACGAAATAAATGGCACAGATGTATCTGCATGGGTTCAAAGCTTTGATGATGTTGCTGGCAATGCAACAAATCGTGGGCGAATAAGAATGTCTAAAGCAAATACTTTAGATACCTGGGCTGTATTTAAAGTATC
>ENA-OSJC01001251-OSJC01001251.1-marine-metagenome-genome-assembly--contig:-NODE-1251-length-21427-cov-3.680047_pt1 | contig 21427 bp, 18 predicted proteins | sample MGYA00237885_ERZ534234 | MGnify/ENA primary metagenome ERZ534234 (study PRJEB26413, sample SAMN06343907) | marine metagenome | isolation source: coastal waters | place: Atlantic Ocean: West Antarctic... | reverse complement strand
GTGCCGTAACATCAAGCGGAAATTTTTCGGTGACGAAAAGAATGAAAGCCATTACTATAAGGCCTAATACAAATATAATTTCAAAATTCATTATAACTCTATCTAATTAGAATAAGAAACATAATCACATTTTAACTTCATCTATTTGATCAGGGTCTAAATTTTCTTCAGCGTATTTCAAGTAGATTTTGTCTTTTACAAATATTTCAAAAAGATCAACATCAATATGTGCATCATTCTTCATAAAACCGAGTATTCGCATAGCTTGGCTTAAAGTTTTGCCTTTTTTATAAGGCCTATCTTTAGCCGTAAGCGCTTCAAAGATATCTGCAATAGCCATAATTCTTGCTTGAACTGACATCTCATCTTTGGTTAGCCCCTTGGGATAGCCCGTACCATCTAACTTTTCATGATGACCACCAGCAAACTCAGGAACATTGCGCAAATGTTTTGGATAAGGTAATTCTTCAAGCATATTTATAGTAACTACGATATGGTCGTTAATCACTTTTCGTTCTTCAGCTGTAAGAGTTCCTCTAGGAATTGTTAAGTTATAAACTTCATTCTCTGATAAAAAGTTTGCAAATTTTCCATTAGGTTTCCAGCGATATTCCGAAATTTGATGCACACGCGCTTTTCTATCGCCCGACATAAATTCTCCACCAACATTTGAATCTTTTATAAAATCTAAATCTTTCTGTAATAGTCTTACTCTCTTTAAGTAATCACTTTTCGTACTTTTTATCTTTATTACTTTCTCTTCATTTGAAAGAGATTGATCTCTTTCAATCTTCAATTCTTTTTTTAAATACTTAATCTGTTCATCTCTTCGAAGGGCTCCAAATCGCGTTTCAACTTCATTAATTCTATCATAGATAGTTTCAAGTTTAGTAGACTTATCCACTATAAATTCAGGAGTAGCTACTTTACCACAATCATGAAGCCAGGCAGCAATCTTCAATTCATACATTTGCTTATCTGTAAAAGCTACATCAGCAAAAGGACCATCTTTTGTTTTTTGTACTGCATCAGCTAATAACATCGTTATCTCAGGTACGCGAGCACAATGTCCACCAGTATAAGGTGATTTGGCATCGATGGCAGATGCTATTAGCTTTATAAAAGACTCAAATAAATTTTCAAGATCTTTAATTAAATTTTTATTTGTTATTGCAACTGCAGCTTGACTAGCTAATGCCTCTACCTTTTTTTGAATATCAGATTCAAATTTTATAATTTTTTTAGATTTTTTTGTTTGCGCATTAAGTAACTGTAAAACACCAATAATTTCATCTTCATGATTTTTAAGTGGAACGGTTAAAAATGATTGAGAATGATAACCTGTCTTTTCATCAAACATTTTTGTTCCAGAAAAATCAAAACCTTCTGCTTTATATGCATCACTAATATTAACAGTCTCCCCTGAAAGAGCTACATAGGCTGCAATCATTGAATTATTTGGTTCACCCTTGTCATCATATAACTTAACTGGGTAAAATGGAATATCTTTACCTGAGGTACCACCCATATGAAAACTTAAGGAATCCGTCATCATAATTTCGAATCGAAGACGATTATCATCCGTCATCATATAGAGAGTGCCACCATCTGAATTAGTAAGACGTTTAGCCTCAATCAATATCATTTCTAAAAGTTTTGCCATGTTTTTTTCTTTTGAAAGCGCTAAACCAATATTGGCAAGGTTGCCAATTTGCTCTTCAAGCGATTGAATGTAGCTTTTCACAGCCTTTGGTGCCGTGGATAGATATTTAGATAATTGATTAGAGTTATAATTCATTCTTTTTGATATCTTTTTCATTAAATGGTTTTGAGCTAAAAATTACTCAAACCATTTACACGGTACAACTATATAGATAGAGAATATAAAGAGTATATATTCTAATTTTAATGATGGTTAATACCTATAAAATAATAGAAAATGCTTTTCAAGGAAAATGCACTAGTCAGGAATTATTTAATAATGCTGATATTTTGTTGAACAATGGAGATGCTCAATCTATTTCTTCTTTTCTAGAAATTGGGCACCTTCCTGAGGTTAATAATACTATCCACAAAGATAATAAAGTTAATGAATGGTTTAACTTATTAGAAAAGTTAATTGAAAAATCAAATTACCAAATTTCAGATATACTTTCTCAAAGAGCTAACAGATATAAGAATAAAACTTTCTTAAAAATAATCTCAAATGAAAGAATAACAACAATAAGCTATCAAGAGACTTGGGATACAATTAAAACTTTAGGCTCATACTTTCAAAAGGAACTTAATGATTCAGATACAGTTGGAATATTTTCTCCTAATCATAAAAATGTGACTTTTATTGATTTCGCCTGCCTAGCCTATGGAATACGAATTGTTCCTATACCATTAAATTTATCAGCAGAACATTTAAAATATGTTTTAGAACATGCTGAAATAACAAATTTATTTTGGGGGGGAAACCAAGCTCGAGACCTTTTAAGTGAAGCAAAATGTAATCTTCATGAGTTAAATGCAATTGAGATTGATAACACTAAAGTTTGGAACAACTTTTGGGGGAAATGTTTAGAGTCAAAAATAGAAAATCCAATTTTAAATAAAAATAATGATCTTGCTAGTATTATGTACACCTCGGGAACAACAGATAATCCTAAAGGTATTCAATTTAGCCAGAAGAATATAGTTAGTAAACGATTTGCAAGAGCTTTAGCACTTCCTGATATTGGCCCAAATGATGGATTCTTATGCTATCTTCCTTTATACCACACGTTTGGTCGTTGGTTTGAAATGGTTGGTTCTCTTTTTTGGGGTGCATCCTATACTTTCACTGAATCCACATCATTCAAAACCTTACTTAGAGATTTTAAAATAGTAAGACCAACAATATTTATATCTATACCTAAACGTTGGATTCAGATTGAAGAGCACATAAGTACTTCTATATCATCCGACAAATTAAACGAGATAGAAATTAGGAGAAAAACACATTTAATTACTGGTGGAAAATTAAGATGGGGTCTATCTGCAGCAGGTTTTTTAGATCCGGATATCTTCAAATTTTTTCATAGAAATAAAATAAATCTTTTAAGTGGCTATGGAATGACTGAAGCAACTGGAGGTATCACAATGACACCTCCAAAACAATATATTCCAAATTCTGTAGGAAAAGCACTTCCCGGAATTAAACTAAAACTAGCTAAAGACAATGAACTCTTAATAAAAGGTTCTTATGTAACAAATGGCTATTATAAAGATAAAATAAAAACATCTTTTTCCAATAATTGGTTTCAAACTGGAGATATTTTCAAAGTTAAAAAAGATCAATATTTTATTGTAGATCGAAAAAAAGAAATATATAAAAATAGTCGAGGACAAACTATTTCTCCTCAAAAAATTGAAAATCTTTTTCAAGATTTTGAATCTATTAAATCTGTTTTTCTTGTGGGCGATGGAAAAGAGTATAATACATTACTTTTATTTCCTGAGAATAATAATAAATCAATTGATTTATCAAAAATATCTCAAAATGAAATTCGAGCCTACTTTAGTTCTTTGGTTTTTTCAGTTAATACGTTTCTTCCTCCATATGAAAGAATTGTTAATTATGCAATTATTCGTAGAGACTTTCAAAAAAGTAAGAATGAATTAACAAGTAAAAATACTTATAAGCGTAAAATTGTTTTAGAAAACTTTAATCATATAATTGAACCTATGTATGAAAAAAACTACATTAGCCTCATACATGACGATTATGAAATTCAAATACCAAATTGGATTTTAAGAGAAAAAACACTCACTCGTGGAGATATTAGCTGGGATGGTAAAAATATAATTGAATATGAGATAACTAATAAGCTCAACTTTAATTGGTCTGAAAATATTTTAAAAATTGGTGATTATAATTATCATACCTCTAAAAAAACTATTAGCCTTGATAAATTAATGAGAGACCCTTCTCTTTGGCTTGGAAATCAACCATTTGTTCGTTTTATTGGAAAAATAATTTTCAGAGTTATTTCATTTGAATCTTATAGTGGTTTCACGGTTGATTATAAATCACTCCCATTTAATAAAATGAAACTCTCTTCAAATAGGATGGAAGTCAACTATGAAGATACACCAAGAACAATTAATCTTCATAATTCTGCTAAATATCTTTTTTCTAAAAATAATCATCATATTCTTTCATCACTTAAGTATTTGAATCATGGATTATCTTCACCTAACCATCAACCTATTATACAAGAACAACTTTTAAGACTTCAATATCATCCTAATCAATCTAATTGGATTAAATCAATAGAGATACTGATGCCTTACATAGGGGGAGATTTTTTTATTAATCTATTTAATTCTTCTAAAGATTATTCTCTTTTTAAAGAACTAGATATTTCATCTCTTAAAGGAGTTCATCTCAATTCAATATTTAAATTATTTAAAAAATATAGAAATAAATCAAAAATGACCAGTTCAGAAATATCTAAGGGAGAAACTTTAATCGAATTAATCTCAAATTTATCTCTTGATCGGCCAGAATATTACATGACTATAAGGGGTGAGCTTACCCTTTGGGTTTTAGTCTCAAACAATAAAGCATTATCAAAACTAGCTAAAAATAAAAGAACTATTATAAATAAAGAATTTAGAAATTTAATAAAAAATAATACTTCTGATTCAGACTTTAAATGGGATTCAATTCTAGAATATGATAAAAACATTTCTATATCACTTAAAAAAGTACTTGATAATGCTATTCAAAATTCCTCACTAATTAGAGAGTCTATTTTTATTTTCTCAAAAGGATCTCAAATTAAACTAAGTGATATTTCAAAAGGAGGTGTTTGGTGTACTTTGATTGGCCAAGGGCATGGCAAACTGGTTGTTCGTACACTTGTACAACTTTGTGATGGAAGAGCCTATAATTTTGTTATAAATATTAATGATAATTTGAACCCATCTCGTTTTAAACGTGAAACTAATTGGCTTATATCTATTAGTGCCCTTGTAAATAGTAAAAAACTTGTTGAAGATTTTGGCTCAATATGGGAAGAAAATCAAATTTTTACTGAGGAATACATTCCCGGAGAAACTGCACTACAATACTTAGAAAAAAATAAAATTGAAATAGCTTCAAAAACCTATCCAGATAGATGGCAAATGAGATGGCTACATTTTATATGGAATGGGATAACAGCATATTTAGAGTTTTGGAAAAACTCCGGTCAAAGTCAAATGGTTTCTGATGCTTCACCCAAAAATGTAATAATACCTGAGTTTGATTATTATACTGGTACACGTCTAATCTCAATTTCAGATCGTAAAAAAGCTATTACACTTTTAGAAGTTCTTATTACTTTATATCAACGATTTATTCTTGATACAGAAAAAGCATTTCCAGGTTTGAAAAAAATGGCTGAATGGGAAATTCTTTTCACAATTGTCTTAGAAGTCTTCGATACTGAAATTGGCATTAAACTATTAAAAACAATAAAAACCTCAGATAAAAAAACAGGATTAACGCTAGATAAAATAAATTTATTTATAAAAGATGTTAAGGAGTTTGGTCTACTAAGAAAATCTGTCGTATTTGCTTCCCTACGTTATCAACGTTGGCTTGATCTAAACTTAAAGGCGACTCACAAAGCAAAGGGTGTAATTATTCAAGATCTTTATAAGGATTACAGGTTGCAATCTTTAACACAATTTTACCCAGAAACACGAATTCGGTTTTTTCTCATGACCGCTTTTAAAGATTCAAACCCTGAATTATTAAAACGATTAAATATACTTATGAATCAAATGCGCTTTGGTACGGTATCAGAAGAAAGCTTAGAATCAAACCTACATCAAATTCATGAAGAGATTGAACTTACTGATTCAGAAAAATATTTTCTTACTCGTCTCGTATTTGAGCATGTTGATGCAGCAGATTACGCTGAACTTATAACACGTGAGATAGGAGAAAAAAGCAGACTGGATCTAGTCGTATTAATTGAAAATAAATTAGGTAAAGTATTTAAGCTTCGACCACCATTCCACCCTAAAGAGGTCGCTAGATTTCATAGTCTACTGATTGAAGCAAAATTAGAAGTCCAGTTTGAATCTGATCATGAGTTTCTATTATTATTTAATAAAAGAGAAGATTTAGCTGGTGGAATTTTTTGGAAAAAAACTGGACCGGGTATTGCTCATTTAGAAAAAATTGTTATTTCTTCTAAAAATAGAAGTACTCGCTTAAGTATTAAATTAATTGAAAACCTATTTCAACATTTAATACTAAAAAAGTATAAATACCTTACGGTCGGATTTTTTCAATCGGGATTATTTTATAAGCTTGGTTTTGAAATAAATCAGAAATTTGGTGGTCTAGTTAAAAAACTTTAATACAACATCAAATAAATTACTACACCAGTTACTGATACATAAAGCCATAATGGTAAAGTAATCTTTGCTATCTTGCGATGTTTAGATAAACTATCTGTCCACCCTCTATAAAGAGTCACTAAAGCAAGTGGAATAATAATTGAAGCGAGTATTATATGTGTTAGAAGAATAAAAAAATATATTTCTGTATAATCACCTACGTATTGTTTTGGGCCAGCTTTAAACCAATGATAAATAATATAACTTACTAAAAACATTCCTGAAGTACCAAAAGCTAACAACATAATTCTTTTGTGAAGCTGTCTTTTTTTTTGACGAATTAGTATATATCCATAGATTAATAAAATAGTTGTTATTCCATTTAATGTTGCATTAACCAAGGGTAATATTGATACATCTATTGCTCCTTCCATACCTTCTGGTCGAGGTCCTAAAATTAAAAAAGCAACAGCTGCTGATATAACAACTGAAACAATATAAATTATTTTTAACCAAAAATTATCTTGGTTATTCATTAAGCTTCTTTTAGTAATATTTTAATATCTTTCTTTAATTGAGACATATCTTCAGTTTTTATTCCGCTATAATAGCCACGAATATTACCTTCGGTATCAACTAATGCAAATTTCTCACTGTGAAAAATAATATCTTCATAATCACCAATTTTGAAACCAGTTCTAATAATATCTTTGACTGAATTTTCTGGACCCGTAAGAAAATGCCATCGCTCTGTATTTGCGCTATATCTTGAAGCATATTCTTTTAAAATTTCTGGTGTGTCGTATTCAGGATAAACAGAAAAAGAAATAATTCTAACATTATCATCCGCCTTAAAAGCTTTATGAATAATATTCATGTTACCAGTCATAATAGGACATGCCATCGTACATGTAGTAAAAATAAAATCTGCTACCCAAACTTTTCCTTCCATATCTGATCGAGTTATTGACGAACCATTACTATCAGTAAATTGAAAGTCCGGGATGGAACCATTAATAGGAAGGATACTAGTTGTATTAAATGTTTTAATAATAAAGGTAAAAACTAGAAATACTGCTACGAAACCATAAATAATAAACCGTGTTTTTTGATTCATTTTTAAACTTTCAAATCTATAATAATTATGATTAGTAATATAGGTAGATAAAGCACGGAAGCTTTCAACAAAAGAAGTGCGCTTTTAGTTGATTTATCTTTGGCTAAAGGAATTGCAGAAAAAAAGAACCCACAAGAAATAATAGTTACACCAATAAGATAAAAATAACCAAGGCTCCCTTCAATTATAGGTAATAAAGAAATTGGAATCATGAGTAATAAATGCCAAAAAATTTGCCTTATAGTTCTAGAACCATCTGAATCAATAACTGGAAGCATTTTAAAATTTGCAGAAGCATAATCTTCCTTGCAAAGCCATGCTATAGCGTAAAAATGAGGATGTTGCCAAAAATACATGATCCCAAATAAAATCCATGCCATAGAACCAATTTCGCCTGTGGCTGCAGTCCAACCTCCAACTATTGGCAATGCTCCAGGAATAGACCCAACTGAAGTATTTAACCATGTTATTTTTTTTAAAGGTGTATAAATAGCAACATAAAGAAACGCGGTTAATAGGGATAAAAAACCTGTTAGTAAATTAGTTTTTAAAACTAAAAAAAAACTACCACCTAAAACCATAAAAACACCAAAAATAATAACATGTAATGGAGAAATTAGACCTGCAGGTAATGGACGGTTTTTGGTTCTTTCCATATACTTATCAGAATCTCTTTCTAAATAATGATTTAAAGCTCCAGAGCCTGAGGCCGTCATTGAAGTCCCTAATAGGGTATAAAATAAAGTAGAGAGATCACCTAAACCATTATTTCCTAAATAATATCCTAAAAATGTAGCTACTAAAACTAATGATAAAATATTAAGCTTACTTAATTCAAGATAAATACTTAATAAAGATTTAGCTTTTTCTTTTTTAAATTTCATACTACCAGTTCGAATATTGCTTTGGATGAATTCTCAAAAAAAATAATAAACTAACACCTAATAAAATTGCGCCATTAACCACATGGAAGCTCGCTACATAAGGTGATCTTTCAGTTAAAACTGTTAATGCACCTAGAATCAATTGTAAGGATAAAACTAAAATAATTCCCCACATTGATTTATTTAAAATATTATTTATTTTTATCTTTGGATATTTTTTATATAAAAAATATCCAATAAAGGTTGTGACAATTATAGCTCCTAAACGGTGAACAAAATGTATAATAACTTGAAAACGAGAAACAGACTCCCAATCCATATCAAATAAAGTAACATTTATATTACTAATCATTATATCTGAAAAGGTAGGAAACCAGAGTCCACCCATAGTTGGAAAATCCGGTATTGCTAATCCAGAAGCAGTATGTCTCATTAGTGCTCCTAAAATTAATTGAACATAAACTAAGGTGAACATAATAATTGATCCTGTTCTTATATCTATTGATTGTCCATGTTTATTTCTATTTTTTTGTTCAAGTGAAAGACTATAAGCTATAATTATTGTTATAATAAAAAAAGTTTGAGCTAAAACTCCATGAATAATAGAAACTACTGGGGGTAAAAAAAAGAGTACAGTTATTCCACCAAATAAACCTTGAACTATAACTGTTCCTAGAGCTAATAGACCAAGCTTCTTTAACCAATAAGGAGTATTTGAAAAGCTAATCCAAATAGCTTGTATTAACGTAAATAACCCAACAATTGTAGCGATCATTCGATGTCCATGCTCATAGAAAATTCCCCCTACCATGTCTGATAAAGGAAATGCAAACATTTGTTTTCCATAAGTAGTTGGCCAATCTGGTACAGATAATCCAACTTCATGACTTTTCACTAAAGCTCCTACAAATATCAAAAATAATGTAGAGAATGATGTCAATTTGGATAAACGCCTAAGTCCAGTTTTATATTGATATTCCATGATTTAATTTTCCCTCAAAAATCAGTTGAGAATTTACGATTTATCAAACATAATTATGTTATTAATCATAAAAAAAAAGCCCCTATTCAATTAGAATGAAAGGGGCTTTTTAAATTATTATAAGATCTTAATCTTACCAATCATCACCCCAGTCATCATCATCATCTCCTTGTTCTTCTAATAAATATTCTTGCTGCTCAACTTTCCAAGCTTCATAACCTTCTTGATCATGTACCGTTAAATATCCCATCATTCGATAATGTCCTAGTCCACACAACTGAGCACAGGCTATCTGGAACCCTTTTCCTTCTCTTTTTGTTCCAACCGTAGTCTTAAGAAATTCTTCAGATGTCATAGTCGCTTCAAACCAAACAGGAATCTCCATCCCGGGGATAGCATCTTGAGAAACTCTAAATTCTGGAAGTTTAAAATTATGAATTACATCTTTAGTTGAAAGAGAAATATTTATAGGTGTATTGACTGGTAGATGCAATTGATTAACAGTGAATATATCATCTTTACCAAAAGAATCTTTTCGATCTAACCCAATAGGGTTTTCTGCTTCATCAACTAGAGCCACCGTTGTCTTACCAAAAACACCATCTGGCCCAGGATAATGAAAATTCCACGCAAACTGTTGGCCCACAACCCTTACCTGAACAACCTCAAGTCCAGTAGGAACGTCATTTACACGGCTTGCCCAAATTGGAAATGCAAAACCAAAAAGCAGGACAACTTCTACAATAGCAACCAATCCTTCTATATAAGAGGAATAATGACTTCTAACACCGTGATAGTTTGCTTTAGAATTATTTGAAGCTCTGAAGCGAATAAGGGCATAAATAAAATAAGCACCCCACCCAACAAATAAAATAAGCATCAACCAATGAACAATTGAGATAATATTATCTATCTGCGGTCCTTGCGTTGACGCAGATACTGATGGTAAACCAAAATTTCTAAGAAGTTCTAACACCGAAGATATCCTCCGAATTAATTCTTTTTATCTTTAAATGACTTTGCATAATCCTTCGCCCTCCGATGTAGTACATAAATAGATGAGCCAACACCACCTAATACGCCACCTGTTATACCAAGCATCGCTAAAATAGCTTTATTTATACCTTGAGTTGCAGCTGAATTTGGATCTCCAAAACATGTAGCACAAGCATAAGAAGCCTCTGGAAAGAGGACTAGGCCTAAAATAAATATTATTATAATTATTTTCCTCATCATGAAAACGTTTTGAATTTTTTTAATACCTGAAACCCATAAACTACTAACCCTACTCCAAATAAAAATGAAGCGAATGTAATCATTAAGGATTGATTATATCCCCATATACCAAATCCTATAGTTAAGGCAAAAGCAACTATGATAAAAATTATATGAAATGATTTTAATGACATATTATATCTTTGTATGATCCAAAATAGCACTTAAAGGAACAAAAATAAGTATTAAAAATGCTACAACTGTAGCTATAAGAGTCCAGTAAATAGTCACCTTTTCATCAATTAAATGCATAAAGTAACAGGCGACAAGAGAGCCCTTAATACTCGCAACAATTAATGCGAGTGTTATACCCATACCAACACTCACTTCTAAATATGAGATTCCAACAGTAACAATTGTTAAAAACGCTAAGGAAACAAAGACCAAAACATATGTCTTTATATGATTTTTTACTTGTTCAGGTGTTAATTCAGACATACTTATTACCTATAATAAATATAAGGTTGGAAATAAAAAAATCCAGACTAAATCAACAAAGTGCCAATAAAGGCCTACAATTTCAATTCGATTTGTGAATCTTTCTGGATCAGACTCCCACATTTTTGCTCCGGGAATCCAAAAATAAAAGATTACAATAATGCCTCCAATTATATGAAGAACATGTAGTCCCGTCATTGTAAAATAAATTCCAAGAAAATTATTATATGAAGGAAAGTATCCAACGTGAAACTTATGACTGTATTCAAAATATTTAATAACTAGAAAAGCACAAGCAAGAAGCAATGTTATTCCTGCATATATTTTAAACTTATTAAAATCATTAAGTTTTAAAGAGGCCCAACTCATAACCATTGTAACAGAAGATGTAATTAAAAATAGTGTATTTAAGGTTGCTAATGGTATGTCTAAATACTCTGAACCTGAAGGCCAAGATTCAACACCAGTTCTTAAGAATATATAGGCTGAAAAAAGACCTCCAAACAACATGACTTCTGAAGCTAAAAATAGCCATATACCAAGTTTTCCATTGTAGAGTCCTGTATCAGGTCTATTTTTAACAGTGTATGGGATATCCATAAATCTTATACCTTCTTACTTTGAGGTGTAAAGTCTTGATCGTCACCTGGAACATTATACTCATAAGGACCACGATAAACAGTAGGTACTACTTCAAAATTACCATGTCCTAAAGGTGGAGAGGTAGTATCAGTCCACTCTAAAGTTGTTGCATTCCAGGGATTTTTTTCACCAGTTTTTTTACCAAAAAGACTAATAATCATATTTACTATAAAAAAGATTTGAGCTAGGCCAAGCAACCAGGCAGACACAGACATTACCTCATTAAGATAAAGAACATCTGCAGCATGAGCATATGTTTCACCACCATCCCATAATCTTCTAGATACACCAGCTAATCCTTGAACAAACATTGGCATAAATATGCCATTCATAAATATCATAGAGAAAAAGAAATGAAGCTTTCCAAGGGTTTCGTTTGTTCTTTTCCCTGTCATTTTTGGAAACCAATAATAAATACCAGCAAATAATGCAAAAATAGTTCCGGGCGCTACGACATAGTGAAAGTGTCCTATAACATAATATGTATCATGCAAATGAATGTCCGCGGCTGCGAGCCCTAATGGCAACCCAGTGAGCCCACCAATACCAAACATTGGGATAAATCCAAGAGCAAATAACATTGGTGTATTAAATCGTATTGAACCACCCCATAGGGATAAAAGTAATGTAGTTAATATAACTACTGATGGAATTGAAATAATCATTGTGGTTGTTTGGAAAAAAGCTCCAATACTTGTACCCATACCTGTTATATACATATGGTGAGCCCATACAATAAATGACATAAAACCTAAGAAAACCATCGCATAGACTAATGCGTTATATCCCCATATTGGTTTTCTAGTATTGTTAGCTATAATCTCGGTAACAATACCAAAGGCAGGAAGGATTAAAACATAAACTTCAGGATGAGCTAAAAACCAAAATAAATGTTGCCAAAGAAGAGGGCTTCCCCCACCTGCATTTGTCAAAACTTCACCTGAGACAACTAATCCACTAGGCATAAAAAAACTAGTTCCAGCCAGTCTATCCATTAATTGTAATACACCTGCTGCCTCAAGTGGTGGAAATGCCAATAATAATAAAAAAGCAGTAATAAACTGTGTCCATACAAATATGGGTAACTTCATCCATGTCATACCCTCAGCTCTTAATTGTATAACTGTCACTAGAATATTAACGGAGCCTAATAAAGATGAAGTAATTAACATAACCATACCAAGTAACCAAACAGTTTGACCCGTTGTAGCAATATTTGAAAGAGGAGGATATGATGTCCATCCTGAATTAGCAGCACCTCCAGGAACAAAAAAACCAATAGCCATAATTACTGAACCCACAAAATACATCCAATAGGAAGCTGCATTTAATTTAGGGAAGGCCATATCAATAGCGCCAATTTGCAATGGAACAAAATAATTGCCAAAAGCACCAAAAGCGAGTGGTACAACGCCGAGGAATATCATTATTGTGCCATGCATCGCACCCAAGGAATTATACATTTCAGATGGTAGGATACCACTCTCTCCAAATAGGGATCCAACAAAAGGAATTGGGCTTTCAGGATATGCTAACTGATATCGCATAATCATCATTAGTAAAAATCCAAATAATAGCCACAACAAAGATGTTATACCATATTGGATGCCAATAACTTTATGGTCTGTTGACCATATATACTTTGTCAAAAAACTTTGTTTGTGGTGCTCAGAGCTCATTTAATGATTCCTGATTTATCTAAAATTAAGTAGTCTCAAAAAATAATCATTCAAAAACTAGTTCTAAATTTAGCTCTCTATTAATAATATGAGCAAAATATATTGTAAGTATTTTAAATAAAGTAAGTTTCTTGTCTTAGGTAATATTATCGCTGTAAATTTTATAGCTGTATTTAGCAGTATAATTTTTGAAAATCTTAGGAGAATATAATGCGTAAAGTAATGAGCATGGTAATGATTGCATCTATTGCCCTCAGTGCGCTTGTGGCAGGAGAAATCAAAGGCCGTGTAAAATATGTGGGAAAACCACCAAAAGCTAAACGAATCAGAATGGATGCAGATCCAGTTTGTGCAGCTTCTCATCAAGAAGCAGCAAAAGCTGAATCTTTTATAGTTGATTCTGATGGTAATATTGCAAATGTGATGATTTATCTAAAAGGTGTTAAGGTTAATGGGAAAGTACCAAAAGCTGAAGTAATAATTAATCAAAATGGATGTGTATATACACCTCATGTACTCGGTATTCAAGCGGGCCAACCATTAAAAATTCTTAATAGTGATGCCACAATGCATAATATTCATGGCTTACCTAAAATTAATAAAGAATTCAACTTTGGCATGCCTAAATCATTGAAGCAAAAAATAGTTACATTTAAAAAAGCTGAAGATGTTTTTGTAATAAAATGTGATGTTCACCCTTGGATGAAAAGCTATACACAAGTATTTGACCATCCTTATTTTGCAGTAACTAGTAAGGATGGAACTTTCAGTATTAAAGATGTACCAGACGGTACTTATGAAGCTGTTGCTTGGCAGGAAAAATTTGGTAGTAAAAGAATAATGACTCAAAGTGTCACTGTAAAAGGTGGAGAGGCCGAATTAAATTTTAAGTTTGAAAGACCAAAAAAAAGCTAAACTATAAAACCTAATTTGTATTAAAAAAACCCTCAGTATTTCTGGGGGTTTTTTTCAGGTTCTCAATAACTTTTAAATGATCATCTGAAAGATTATTTACACTAAAGAAAACAACGCCATCTGCGCCACTTTCAATTGAACCTTTAATTGCATTTTTTAATTCTTCAGAATTTAAAACACCAACAAATAGACCCGAATAATAATTATAACTTCCTCGTCCCTCTTGAACTCCATTTTTAACACTGAAATTTATCCAATCTATGTTTTTATTATAAAAATGATGATAATTCATTGGGCAGACTAAATCAACATTCCAAGAAGGCCAATCTTGACGAACCATCTTACGTGCCATTTCTGGATAAGGAAATACTGCAGCAGAAATATTTGTGCCATAGGCGTGTGATATATCTACTAATTCATTAACTAAACTAGTAAGCGCCTCTAATCTAAATTTTAACCATTCGTCTTTTAGTTTATTACTATCTAATTCTATTGGATCGATATCATAAATTTGTTTAAACCTTTTTCTGGCAACAGGATGATAACCAAAATCATATTCAGGCATTTCGTAGCTCTGATCCAGTCCATATTTAGGCTGCAATTTTATTGGAAGAATTACATCCGAATATCGAACATAGTCTAAATGAACAGAAGCTAATCCTTTAATTTTTGCAATCTCTTCGATTACAGTCTTAATATGATCACGAGCGCCTTCACTAAATGGACTTAACCACTGATAATAATTAACATAAGGTCGAAAATCATAACTATTTTGACCTAATTTATTAACAGAATACCAATCTTTATGTTCTCTCGCTTCTTTATCATTTGGTCTATTTAGTGTCCAAACCCATGCATGTATGTTTATTTCAATACTTTTTGTAATTGCAATTAATTCTTCAAGTTGAACACTTTTCGCTTGAATAAAAAAGTCAGTAATCCCAGATTCTTTATATTTAGTGAAAAAAGTGACCCATTCATTTTCAGATTTTTCTGAAAATTCCATCCACGTTCCATAACTAATCTCTTTTTTATGTTTTATATTTTCCATTATATTTTTCTGAAAACTAAATAGTAAAGTAAAATTTCATGAATCAAGTAAATCTTGTTAATAAAATTTTCGAACAACCATACAATCATTTAATAACACCTTAAATTGATTTGTTAATTATTAATAAATAAAACAAAAAGAGTCTAAATAAAAATTATTTACTCTTAAAATTAGACCATGCTTTCAAGAGTATTTTTAATTAGGCAAGGTAAATGTTGTGGAAATAGATGTCTTATGTGTCCCTATACAAGTAAACATAGTGGGCAAAGCTCTACAATTCGACAACAAGTTCTCGATAATTTAGAAACTTGGGAAAAACTTAATCTAGAAAATATAAAAATTAAAAAATAGAGAGTTTAAAGAATCAATCCCAGTCTTCATCTCCCCAATCATCATCTTCTTCAATAATAAAACCATAACCATTTGTTTGAATATGCCTTCTTACAATAGATGAAACATCTTTTCGGCCATTCATCCCCCACATCCAATCAATAAGAGCATTATATAGTTTAGTACTATCTGTACTGATTCGAGCAACATCTTTACCCCAAACTTCTGCAACAGAATTAACTGGCTCTTCAGTTGGAATATAAGGTGCTGGCATTTTTGTTCCAGGCATGATATCTAAAGGATTGATAAACCACTCTCTTAGCCACTCTGGTCTTAGACGCTCTTTTGTCAATACTAGATTTGGAGCCCATGTTAGTGCATCTTGCTTAGGCTTTGCTTCGCCATAAAAATGACAATTATTACAAGCTCCCATTTCAGCAACCCTCTCACCTGCTTTATAAGAAGAAGAATTTTTTGCAAACTTATGGGGGTTTTCATATGTTAGTTTTAAATCATCTTTATTTTGGAAATATGAAATTACTTTGTTCCATTCTTCATCGGTATAATCAAAACTTGGCATTCTAGCCTGTAGATTAGGCCTTACCATTGTAATATTTTTAAACCAATTTAACAACCATTGTGGCTGAGTCTTTCTTCCTTGAGTGTTTAACAATGGGGGGCTAAAACTCTGGACTAAGCTTCTATCTTCTGCATTTGTGTTATCCGCAACCTCTCTTAGCCAATCAGCTGTAGAAGGCCAAATAGCTCCACCCTTACCATCTATTTTATGGCAACCCATACAATTGTTTGTATGAATAAATTGTTCGCCTTTAGTTACCGCTAAATACTGAGGTGTTTTTTCTGGAAGTTTTGTTGATGGAATTTCATCTTTAACAAGGCCCATAATTAAAGTTACCAAAGATATTATTTCTTTATCCTCAAGTCCAAAGTTGGGCATCCTTGATTTTTCAAGTGGTTTAAGTTGCTTAACTGACACGCTACCATCATCATTTGGAATTAAATCAAATTTTTCTGGCTGCTGCAGCTTATTATAGAACCAGTCCCATTTATTATGAGGGATTTCATCATGCCAAAACCCAAAGTCAAGCTTAGAGATAAGCTTACTACCTTCGTAGTTAAGCGAAATGCCAATTGGCTTTCTATTCTCAAAGCCTTGGATATTATGACAAGAATAACACCCATAATGACCAATTAAATTTTCTCCTGAAAGGACGAGCTTTTCTTTTGTGCTCATTCCTTCTAAGATATTTTGAACTTGCCTAGTTGAATTGACTTGAGAAAGAAAATCAGAAGTTATTTCATTTAAAATTACTTCATCTATTTGCGGAACTTTAGTTTTATCAAAACTTTCAGTTTTATCTTTAATAAGATAAGTAGCAATATCACTAGCTTCTTGATTAGAAAGTCTAAGGTTTGGCATTTTTGTATCAGGATGATATGAATATGGATTTTTTAACCAACTAAATAACCACTCTCTACTAGTCTTAGAACCTAAACCTATTAGATTTGGACCTTGTTGAAGTCTTAAATTTTGAACAGAAGGTTCGTAACTTGCATCTACTTCAGGTTGAATCTGATGGCAGCCCATACAGCCATAAGAGGCAACTAATAAGGCTCCGTTTTCTGCATTACCCGACTTTAATCCTTTACTTATTTTATAATCTTCAGAATTTTCATATAAATACTCTGTCATGGCTAGAGTTTCTTGTTCAGATCTCAAAATATCCTGAGGTGAACTATTATTGCCTTTTTTAAAGAAATGAGGCATCCATGTATTATGTCTAAATGCTCTTGGCTCCATTATCCATCGATATACCCAATCTTTATCTGCTTTTGAAGCTACTTTATAAAGACTTGGACCAGGCTTAGGTGCATCTTCCCATCTATCCATTGAGTGACAAGAATAACAACCAGCTTTTTCAAAGGTTGCCATACCTAGAGTTAAAGTTTCAGCACCAACTACTGGCATATTATCACCATGACACTTAAAGCATCCGGCCTCTACATATTGAGCTGGTAACATTTTATCTTCCCAATAATGTAAAGCTTCCCATCCATATTTATCATGCCAATCTTTTGCTTGCTCTTCATTCTTAGGCATATGACCAGATGATATAAAGTCAGTACCTCTTCCTCTTCCAGAATGACAGGAAGTACATCCATATTCACTCATTGGATGCGGTGAACTTCCGCCGGCAAATTCATCTATGCGAGGATGCGTAGTATAAGGTTGAGGTTGATCTTCAAAACCTATTTTATCAATACCAACATGACAAGTCATACAACGATCAACTTTTGGCATACCCATATATACAAGGTCTTCCTTAAGATCATTAAGCACAACCTGCTTGACATCATAATAAGGATCAATGAAATCAATGACCGGCAAATCTCTAACAATATTTGCGACTTTATTTGAAAGACTCATTGATTCAGGATCAAGTTTTGTTAATCGGCGTTCTAATAATTGCTTCTCTTTCGTCACAGAAAAAATTTCATCTTCATATTTTTTAATATTTGAATTGATGAGTTTAAGTGTGTTTTCTAATTCATCTATGTCCGATTGTGTTTTTTCAGCGATTAAAAATTTAGCATCAGCATTTTCACGGAAAATATTATACTTTTTTTCTGCTTCTTCTACATTTCCCTGTCCAAAAAGAGCTTCTTCATAAGCATAACGCTGCGCATCCATATCAGCCTTACTAAACTGAAAATCTTGATTATACTTATATACTTCTATTCTTAGAATATCTAACTGAGCATTAATACCATCTACTTTATCTGATTCTAATTTTAGAATATTCTTACTAACAGCTAGAGAACTAAGAAGAGTTTCAAATTCAATATTATCTTCTAACGCAATTGTTTGAGCGCTAATATCTTCTTTTATTTTAGCTACTTCAATTTTTCTAAATTCAATTTGATACTTTTTCCAGGGCCGATTGAAATCATCAGCAAATACTAAAATCCAAAAAGCAGTAAATAAAATACTTGAAATAGCAAACCACTTATTTAACTTTAGTATGTTGTAGTAACGTTCCTGATTATTTGAATTATTCATACTATTATATGTTTAATTAAAAATTAAAGAAATACTCAGGAATTGAAATTAAATACTTAAGGTTAAAAAGCCATCGTAGATACATTTTAATAGGAAGAAGTGCTCCAAAAATCATTAGCACCACAAAAATTGAGTAGCGTGATGCTCCTAAATTCTCATAGTATTTTTTAAATATTGTCTTAGCTAAGAGAACAGGTAAAACAGCTATGAAAATAAACATAATCAATAGCCCAGGCGCCTCCCTGATGAGGATTGATTGAGGTAATCCAATCTCTAACCATTTTACATAAATAATCTCAGAAAGATTTACATTTGTCAGTGCCTCTAAACGATGAGAATCCCAATATTCAAAAGGTCCAAAGAAACCCCAATTTGGTCCCCTTAAAAAAGTTCCAATTACTATCAATACATTCCATAAGATAAGCCAACCAAATAGATAAATAGAAAGAGAAGCCTTTCTATTTTTAAAACTATAAAACCCTGAACCGTTTGGATCTCTATCAAGATATGGAATAGCCATTAATCCAATTATAATAAAGGTAGGCAAGACTACACCAGCATACCAGGGGTCAAAGTAAACAAGCATTTCTTGAAGACCTAAAAAATACCATGGGGCTTTTGCCGGGTTAGGTGATTCCGCTGGATTAGCTGGTTGCTCTAATGGCGCTGGTAGACCAATTGACCAAATCAACATAAATGATGAAAAAAGTATCAATGAAATAAGTTCTACATAGACTAAATCTGGCCAAACTAATACTTTATCATTCGGCGCTTCATAATATTCATCCACTGGTTTTCCTTGATCAATTAACTCATCATTTTTATATGCTTGGTTCATTGATAGCCACGTAAAAAAAATGAGTAATAGTATAAGTCCAGAGATAGGAACATTGTCAGGTTTTAAAACAATACTCTTAAAATTATAATCTCCTAAACCAAAAATAAAGAATGAAACCGTAACCAATGTCATTAGAAGTAAACCTTTGCCTGTCCAAAGTTTATCTAAATGAAAACGTTTATTTATTCGATAAAACCAGTCTGTTGGAGGAAATATGAATGGAAATAGTATTATAACAGCAGTTACCAAGATCGTTGGGTTAGAAATATAATTAATTAGAGATTTAAAACTTTCCATTTTTACACTGGTGTAGAGATTCCACCATCCTTTCGAATTCTCCAAAAGTGTACAGCCATAAAAATCATAATAATGAAAGGTAAACCAATACAATGAAGTACATAAAAACGTAGTAAAGTTGCTTCTCCCAAAAATCGACCACCTATTAATCCAAAACGAGCATCACTTACTTTAGTTATAAAATTAATATCACCAATAGCTAGTAAGGCTGAACCAGGACCTTCTGCTCCTATAAAAGGAGTAGCGCCCGCCATATTAGAACCAACTGCAATAGCCCAAATAGCTAATTGATCCCAAGGTAACAAATAACCAGTAAAGCTTAACAATAGAGTTAGTACAAGCAAAATAACACCAATTGCCCAGTTAAATTCTCTTGGTGGTTTATAAGATCCTGTCATAAACACACGAAACATATGCAACCATACAGTTATAACCATGGCATGTGCTCCCCACCTGTGGATTTCACGCATAATCCCAAAAGGCACTTGTTCTGATAAGTCTATCATATCGGTATATGCATATTCAATTGTGGGACGATAATAAAACATCAAGAGAATCCCTGAAATTGTAAGAATTAAAAATATAAAAAAAGAGAGCCCCCCCATACACCAAGTGAATTTAAGCTTGACCGCATGCTTTGGAAGACGTACTGGATGGAGATGTAAAAATACTGAATTTAATACAACCATCATACGTTGACGTCGGGACTTAGGTACACCTCCACCTCTAAATATTGAAGTCCAAACTTGACCGCTGGATAACTTCTCTAATAAACTTTTTTTATCACTCATACTTTTTTTGTTTTTAGACTTTTAAAAATGCTTCGGGATCAGTCCACTGACCTTTTTCTTGTTGATATTTCTGATTTTTATCAATAATGATTTGACCATCATCAGCTAATGTAATTTTAAAGCGCTCCAATGGCCTAGGGGCAGGTCCTTCAAAATGAATACCTGTTATTCTAAAACCACTACCGTGACAAGGGCATTTAAACTTTTTAGCTGTAGGCTGCCAATTAGGTGTACAACCTAAATGTGTACAAGTTGTTGAAAGAGCATATATTCCTTCATCATTCCTTACCATCCATACACCAAATTTATCTTTCCACCTTAAGTCAACTTCTCCCTTCGTATAGTCATCAGGAAATCCTGCTCTAAAAGTTTGAACAGGTTCAAAAAGAACATTAGGGAAGAAGAATCTAAGCATCATGGTGAAATATCCACCCGTAGCAGCAATGAATGCCACCCATCCGATTGATAACCATGAGAAAAAAGATCGACGCGAAACCTCAGAGCCTGCTTCAGCTTTATTTAAAGCTGCCGGCGGTGGACTTGACGGACTTATACTTACTGTTTTTTTATCTGTTGCCTTTGGCATGTGGGCATCTATTCTTCAAATTTTAGTAATGCTATACGAGCAGCTTCTCGAATTTTCAAATTCAAATCACTTTTTCTCAATTTTAATAATGATTGTTTTAAATCAGAATTTTGAATCAATGGTGCAACGTTAATTGCTACCATCATGGCTTGAACTT